>ERZ1023630.4-NODE-4-length-224358-cov-99.395113_pt1 | contig 224358 bp, 196 predicted proteins | sample MGYA00380332_ERZ1023630 | MGnify/ENA primary metagenome ERZ1023630 (study PRJEB33179, sample SAMN07448973) | human gut metagenome | biome: Human-gut; feature: Human associated habitat; material: Faeces | host: Homo sapiens | place: India: Bhopal | collected...
GCTAGGCGTCCAGAGAAAAGTCTTCCGCTAGGCGTCCCGGCGGATTTGAAATCCGCCGTAAAAAAAGGTTCGACCTATGAAAACCGGGGGATTTGTAATCCCCCATAACTACCCATCAATAACAAAAGATTACCTCACAACAATCACTTCCAGCAATCCCCTACCCCCTGCATAATCTATCGCAGAACTATAAAGATAATCCTGAGGATACCTCACGAACTCGGCCCTCACAGGATTCTGATGAATATAATCCAACTTCTGCTTGAAAAACTTAAACGATGAAATCACTTCAGTATAACACCCATCCTGCCAAAAATGATACTTGCTGATTTTCGGATTCTTCTCACCAGCCAGTCTGAAAAGATGCAACATCCACTCTCTCCTACTCTCCTGGATATCTTCCAGAAGTTCTGCAACAATTTTCTTACTCGTGAACTTCTTGAAATCACGGAGAACAGTTTGAACCTGTTCAAGATTCTCTGCCCCTATAATGAAATGTAAATGATTGGGCATCAGTACCCAGGCGTATATTTCCAATCCCTTGGTCTTCTGACAAAAAGCCAGAGATTCTATAATAATATGCTTATACTTGGGACGACTGAAAATATCAACCCAATTAACAACAGTGGTTGTCACAAAATATAAGTTTTTGGTTGTAGTATTCTTTGTAGCCATAATTTTGATGATTTTAAAATTTCCATAAAACAGGATGAGTCATATAGGTTGTGATACTTCTTGATGTATCGTAGCTTATCACTGGCTCAAGCGAATATACAGGTACAAAGATAATATATTTCTTCATTCAATGGTGCTTTTGAAGTGAGAATTTGCTGTTTGAGTTGAAATTATTTGTTTTTTGGAGAAATCTAGCAGTTTTTTCTTCTTTTTTAGTGTTTATGAGGTGAGGATTAGACTTTACAAGGCATTACTTATTGATGGGGATTGCAAATCCGTCGGAATGGCAGTACTGATGGCTGGGGATTGCAAATCCGTCGGAATGGCAGTACTGATGGCTGGGGATTACAAATCCCCAGAACACAAAGAGGTTGGGACATTTTTAACGACGGATTGCAAATCCGTCGAAACGCCTAACGGGAGAAACGAACAGTCTCCGCCAGGCGTCCAGAAGAGCAGTCTCCCGCCAGGCGTCCCGGCGGATTTGCAATCCGCCGTAAAAAAAAGGTTCGACCTATGAAAACCGGGGGATTTGTAATCCCCCAACAACAAATTTAGACAGAAAATGCGTTAAAAACGTTAAAAAGCCACCAGATACTAGTGGTTGACTAAATTATTCTATTCCAACTTTTTGATGTTTCTTTGCACTATGGCACTAAAGTCACATAATAGATAATGATAATAACAAAAAGTAAAGACAAAAAGAAACAGCAGGAGGTGGCTCTCTCTAAAGAGAATCCAGTACTCTCTGAAAAAGAGAAAATGCTCTTTGAAGAAGAGAAAATACTCTCTGAAGAGGAAATGAAAGCCTGCAAGAACAGATTGCTAGAACGAGAGAAGAAGACAAATAAAGAGGTCATCGACTTCCTGAAGCAGTACATCAACAATGGTAATAACGGTATCATACCGCAAAACTTCAAAAAAAATGCACACCTGGGAGAGAATACTTTCAGAAAGGTATTCAGCCAAAAGAGAAACCTGAGCAAAAGATTCAAGCAACGTATCTGTCTGGGAATAGGCATTATGTGGAAAGACATCGTGCAAAATCATATCGACAGATTCTGTCCCAAGTTAGATCCAGAAGAGCGACAGAAGAAAGTACAGAAACTTCAGAAAGAATTCATCTGGCATCTAGGTACACCCATGAAAGAAATATTCGAAATGATGCAGGAGGGAGAAAATCTTGAACATTATGCTATCTATATGAATAAGACTTCTGGTAACAAGGACAATTTTACAAAGAACGTTTAATACATAATTATTATGACAAACAACACAACAATCCAAACAAGCAAGTGCTCTGACAGCGATTCGGGCTATCAGGTGGCAGGCGGCTACACCATCCAGCCGCTCACCACCTGCATCGATATCAAGACGGAGCGAAGACTCATCGCCAGCTGGCATACCAGCGGGCTGACGGATACACAGATCCGCAAAATGCTGATGCTCTACTTCGGAGAACCAGCATGGATGAATCTGCAGAAACTGTATGACAGTTATAGATTTTCGGAGATTGCAACGGGACTGAAATTCCGCAGCAAGGAAGATTTCCTGGATATACTCCTGAAATGTACCGGATTTGGAAGAATCTGGAAGAATGAGAAAGATGGCCATAAAGCCAAAAACCTCAAAGCTTTCTATACACCAATCTGGCATCTGGCGAAGGAAGAAGACCTGGAAAACCTGCCTGATATGCAGGAAAAAATGCATCCTGGAGATGCTTATAATAATATATATAATATTAATAAAAAGAAAATAAATAAAAGAAAAATATCAAGCAAGTATGCTAAGCTTCTCCAGGATGCACAAAATTCCGCAGAAAGAGAGAAGGTCATTGAAGATTGCGCAAGAAATCTACTCTACTATGTGGCACAAAATGATGATCCATACAATGCCATCGTCAAGCCCATAAACGAGAAAACAATGCAGGAAATACCAGGACTCTATCTCGATAAGGAAGATTCTCATCCAATGACTCTGGCCACAACTCTGTTTTTCAACAATTACATCTGGCCATATCTCATCATCCATAGCGAGAAAATGATGAGCATCGACGGAGAAAAGGGGCAAGCTGTATGGCTTTATAGAATCATCAATATCGATTTCATGCAGAAGAACATCATGCGTGCCGTGAATGATGCCACCAAGTACCTCAAGCTGCATGCGGCTGAAATGATGCGGCAGTACCGACCTATCTCGAATTTCGAGTATCAGGACAAGGCGTCGAAGCAGCGATTCTATGATACGACACGAGAGGATGGCACCCAGGAGCAGCATCGAATACCACAGGATGCAGCTCCGAGACCATCCGGCAACGCTGCCTGGAACAAATTCTCGCACACCTGGGTTGTTCCAAAGTAAATCACTATCAAGCAGAAAAAGCTTTCACAATAAAACAAACAATAAAACAACAACATAAAAATCCTAAAAATATGGAAGAAGACCAACAAAATCAAAACAAAAATGAGAAGCCACGTTACTATGCTACCGACTTCAATGAAATCAAGGAAAATCTCTCTGCTGAAGAGAAGCTGCTCTTCGAGAGATACAAGGAAATGCTGAGCGGCATCATCCCTGCAGATTCAGCTTCATCAGCTCCTTCAAACGATGATGCATTCACATCAGCTTCTTCAGCTCCTTCAAACGATGCTCCATCCCCCAAGGATCTCCTCAATCACCTGAAGAACATCAGCCAGAAAACCATAAAGCTGATGGCGCGAGGAAAGCTCGATATCCAAGTTACCTGCCCGAAATGCGGAAAGCGTCACTGCTTCATCAAGGTGGATAACGGATTGATCCACTGCTGGTCGTGCAACTGGAGCGGATACCTGGAGGAGATGAAATCGCTCCTCGGAAAGGGCAGCGGAAAGGTGAACGGAAACTACTATGCCAATGCCCAGAAAAAGCAGCAGGATGAACACAAGGCCAAAGACTACGTGCCCATGCTGCCCGACGACTTCCACGAGATAGATGCCGAAACACGCTCCTGGCTCTACCCCATCTACCCCTTCAAGACCCAGGAAGAGCAACAGCAGTTCATCGACCACTTCCACCCCGCCAACCTCCTCTCGCGCCATCCCAAGGCCCGTCCCCTGATTACCGCCAGCGAACTCGCCTCGCTCCAGTCGATGGTGCAGCGATATATCCAGGCTATGAAGCTCTCGCCCGACATCATCGTACAGGAAGGAGTGATGTGCGCATGGATGAAGCAGAATGCGGATGACACCAAAAGCGAGGACCCGAAAGGCGTGGAGATGGTGCCTGCCATCGCCTACTGCAACTACCTGGACGGAAAGATCATCAACGTGAAGTTCCGCTCCGTGCAGCAGCACCCCGTCACCGGCGAGTGGAGCAAGCTCTTCTGCCAGGTTTCCCCCACCAAGCCCTGCGCCCCCTACGGCATCGACAGCATCAACCTGCTCCGCCCCGACGCTCAGAACATCCGCCAGCTCATCATCACCGAGGGCGAAAAGGACCGACTCACGCTGATGACCTGCGGATTCCCCTACGTGCTGAGCATCGCCAACGGCGCCAGCACCAACATCGAGGAGAGTCACGAGGCTTTCGACGAGTGGATTCAGCAGGCGGGCGAAATCATCATCTGCGGCGATACCGACCGCCCGGGCCGCCGACTGGTGAAACTCCTGATAGAGCAATACCAGACCCGCGCCAAGGTTACCACGCTGCCGCAGGGCAAGAAGGACATCAGCGAGGTATATGATGCCTTCGGAAGCCGCGAGGTGCAGCGAATCATAGCCGAAGCGCAGGGCATCAGCGACGCCGACATCTACGACCTCTCCGAGCACAAGGAAGACATCCTCGACATCATGATGGGCAACTACGACCGTGGCTACGAGGTGGGCATGGGCGGACTCACCGACGGCATCTTCCACCCCACTTCCGAGGGCGGACTCATCATCCTCACCGGTCGCCCTAACTCGGGAAAGACGGATTTCCTCAACTGTCTGATGGCGCATCTGATGTACCACAACCAGAAGCGCGTGGCGTTCTTCTCGTTCGAGAAACCTATCAAGGGCAAGCACGTGAGGGAGATTGCCCGCATAGCCCTGGGAGTGAGGAACACGGAGAATATGGACGGCGCAGAATCGCCCGAAGAGGCAAGACAGGAGAACCAGAAGGTGCTGGATTACCTGTCGGAGCACATGGTGGATTTCGACACGAAGACCCGCCTGCCCGACAGCAACTACATCATCGGAATGATGGAGGCGATGATGAACCGCAAGAAGCAGAAGATAGATTATCTGGTGATAGACCCGTATGTGTTCATCAACATGACCGAGGGCGGCAGCCGTGCCACGGAGACGGAGAAGGTGAGACTGATGCTGACGAAGCTGCAGGCATGGAGCCGTACGCGCCACATTTGGACGGTGGTGGTGGCTCACCCGAGAATACAGTACAAGGACGGTCACGAGGCATTTCCGCCGCTGGATATCTACTCCGTAGCGGGCAGTGCGCAGTGGGCTAACCTTGCCGACTTCCTGCTCACCGTAAACCGAATCTCGAAGCCCGAGGAGGGCAAGATGTTTACCATCGTAGAGATGCTGAAGGTGAGAGACCAGGAGTTCTGTCATCCCGGAAAGGTGTACTACGTGCGCCAGCCCTGCGGCAGATACGACGAAAGGGAATCGGAGAACGACTGCATAGCCGAGGCGATGCAGGGCAAGGTGCTGGCGAAGGACGATGAACCCTGGAGATAGTGAATTTCAAAAAACGATACGCCTATGACAAGAGAAGAGTACAACGAGCTGAGAGCCCGTGCCCACGAGCAGATGCTCGACGACTATAAGTGGATGCTGGATCAGGAATCGGGCATCCGGGAGTGGCGATGTCCCAAGAGATGGATCATCGAGTTCGTACACGATGTGAGCGACTATGTGATGGTGAGGAGCAGCGGCGAGGAGGACGTGGGCGATGAGTGGCACGATGATCTCCTGCGCCCCATCCCCCTGCAGAAGCTCTACCGCCAGTTTTTCCAGAAAAGCTGCATTCCCCCACCCAATCATCCAGATAAGGCGCTGAGCAAGCTCAGGGGCATGGAGCAGCGCAACAGCATCTACCCCGACAGCATCACGAGATTCTACATGGAGCAGCTGCAGAAGAATCCTCCCTGCCGAATCATCGAGCTGCTGATCATGGAAGGAGGAGAAAGCTGAAAAGAGCCTCTATTGGTCTGGAATAGAGCCTCTTTTACCCTGCATTTGAGGCTCTTTTACCCTGCAATAGAGCCTCTTTTGGCGATGAAATGAGCCTAAAACAAACGTTACGTTAGGCTCATTTCTGACCCAAAAGAGGCTCAAATGATTTCCCAAACGGGGTAACCCTTAATGTAACCCTCGCAGTAACCCCCAAACCCTTGACAAACCCGAAAAAATTTCGTATCTTTGCATCGTAAACCAATCAATAATGCTTATGGAAACACACACAATGTTAGAACTGGAGAGGATGCAGCAGATGCTCCTCTCCACTCACTTCGCCCTCGGAGAGTTTCTCCGTTCGGGTACCGCCATCAAGTATGGCATCGACAACACTCCACAAAGTTCCATGGTCATCATCCGTCTGATGATGCTGTGCGAGCAGGTGCTGGAACCACTTCGTCTGCATTGCGGCATCATCACCATCACGAGCGGGTATCGCTGTCCGCAGCTCAACCTCGCCGTACATGGCGTACCGGGAAGTCAGCACACCCTGGGCGAGGCTGCCGACATCTTCATCCCGAACGAGGAGATTCTGGCGAAGTACAGAAAATTCATAGAATCGAGCTGCACCTTCGACCAGCTGATCCTGGAGCCTCGCGGCGCCTCTCCCGGAAAGCACCGCTGGCTGCACGTAAGCTACACCATGCGGCGGAAGAATCGTCAGCAGGTATTGATGTAAAATTTTCTAATAACCTGATAAAAAGAGATGTAAATTTTTCTAACAACATTAAAATAAACAGAAAGGAGATACAAAATGAAGAAAGACACATGGAAAACCGTTATCCAGATTGCGATTTCTATTCTCACGGCGATTGCCACCACCCTGGGGGTAACCTCGTGCATGGGTAGCTAACGCAGAGAAATCTGCGTCATCTGCGAAATCTGCGTGACAAAAAAACGATGAAGAAAGAAAAATGAATGTTTAACCCTTTAAATCTAAATGAGTATGGCAAAATTCAGAAAAGTGAAGAACAACCGCAAGAACTCCCCTACCAGGGGAATGATCTACGGTAGAGCAGTAGTGAACAGAGTGGTGCACACCAGCGCCATCGCCAAGAAGATTACTGAGCGATGCACCGTTACCGAACCGGACATCCTGGCCGTGATCAACGCCCTGATGACAGAGATCTCAGCCAACATCTCCGAAGGCAACAAGGTGGTGCTCGACAACTTCGGAAGCTTCAAGCTCGGCATCAGAACTTCCCCAGCCGTAAGCGCCAAGAAGTTCACCCAAGCCAACATCAAGGCTATGTACATCATCTACTCACCTTACTCTGTCATGGACCAGGGCAAGCGAGTAAAGCCGATGCTCAGTGGCATCAAGATGGAGGAGATGACCGAGTACAACGGCATCGAAGACAAGGAAAATGGCGGAGGAACTTCAGGTGGAACTTCAGGCGGCGGAACTTCTGGTGGAACCGATAAGGACAATACCGGTGATACCTCCGGCGGCACCGACAAGGACAACCCAAGCAGCGGCAACACCCCATCAGGCGGCACCGGAAAGGATAACACCGGAGACGGCGAAGGCGGCGGAGGCGACAATGTAAATTTCTAAAATCAAGACTGAGCATTCCAAAAGGGATGCCCAGTCTTCTTTTTTTCCTACCCCATCTAACAAATAATCAGAAACATAAATAATATGCAAATAAAGTGGAAAATGTTTGGTGCTTTCAAGTTTTCTGCGTAACTTTGCAACCAGAAAATTGAATCATCAGCGGATATCCCAAAAAGATAACGCTCTTATATAATAAAGGAAAGGATATGAAGACAATGGGTTTTAGAAAATTTATAACGCTATCTTTATCGACGGTTTGCGTCCTATCACTCAGTTCATGCTTCAAGGATGAACCCCTCAATGCCGAATGCGACATTGAGCAGGCATACATCCACCCAGGAAGCTGGATGAAGCTGTGGTTCACAAACGCATCGGATACGCTCGTCAACGTGCAGAGCGACCAGGACAAGATTGAATTCACCATGAAGCCATTCGCCAGTCTCAAGAAGCAGGCACCGATGTTCCGGCTCACCCCGGGAGCCACCATCCAGCCGGAAAGCGGAAGCGTGCACGATTTCTCCAAAGGTCCTGTTACATATGTGGTTACATCGGAAGACAAGCAGTGGACCCGCACCTATCAGGTGAGCATCAAGAAGGGTCAGACCACCATGAGCAAGGAGTTTGAATTCGATTTCGAAAACACATACCTCAGCAAGGGATACTACAACTGGCAGGAAAACTGGAATGGTGACCTCCTCGACATCTGGGCAACCGGAAACCCTGGTTTCAAAATCAGCAACCCATCAGCAAAACCGGAGGAATATCCTACCGTGATGATAGAAAACGGCTATCAGGGCAAGGGCGTGAAGCTCACCACCCAGCGCACAAGCAAGCTCGCTGATATGGTACACAAGCCTATCGCTGCCGGCAACCTCTTCATCGGACAGTTTGATGCCACCGATGCCCTGCGCGATGCGATGAAGGCCACCAAGTTCGGTCGCCCATTCAGCTTCAGCGCCAAACCGGAGAAGCTGGAAGGCTGGTACAAGTATCAGGCTGGCGAGAAATTCACCGACAAGGATATGAACGAACTGAACCGACATGACTACGGAACCATCTACGCCGTGCTCTACGAGAACATCGACGAGAATGGAAATGCAGTAATGCTCTATGGCGATAACGTACAGAGCAGCAAGCAGATAGTAGCTCTCGCACTGGTAGGCGAAACCCGCGATGACAACGGAAAGACAGCCATCGGAAACACACCGGAATGGCATCACTTCAGCGTAGATTTCGATTATCAATCCTACGGCAAGACCATCGACCCCGTGAAGCTGAAGAATGGCGGCTACAGTCTCTCCATCGTCTGCTCATCCAGTTCTGATGGTGCCAACTTCCTGGGAGCTGTAGGCAGCACCCTCTGGGTGGATAGTTTCAAACTGATTTGCAAATAAGAAGAAAAATGAAAAAGATAACAGTACTGGCACTCCTGCTGGCATGCAGCGCTGCTTCATGGGCAGGAGACAAGAATAGTGCCTGGAACAAATATCTCCACGGCTATGAGTATCAGGCACGCGTGGCGTATAACCTGGGCGGCACCGCCCCTATCGGCATGCCTGCCACCATCCGCACGCTTCACAGCTACACCCTTCGCCCTAACTTCAGTCTGGGCGTGGATGCCTATCACCCACTCTCCGGAAACTGGGGTTTCGTGGGAGGAATCCGCTTCGAGAACAAGAGCATGAAGACCGATGCGGGCGTTAAGAACTACTATATGAAGATAGTTCGTGGCGGCGAGGAGCTGCAGGGCATCTTTACGGGCGATGTAGTGACCAAGGTGGATATGAGTCTCATCACCGTTCCGATTCAGGCAACATACGATGTCTGCGATAATCTCCGCTTCAAGCTGGGTCCATACGTAAGCTATGTTACCTCGAAGAAGTTTGAGGGCTGGGCATACAATGGTTATCTCCGCCGCCAGGAGGAGGGTCATCCCAAGGGAGACCCTACGGGACAGAAGGTGATGCTGGGCGAAAAGGAAGGCGAGCGTGGTGATTACGATTTCAGCGATGATATGCGCAACTGGCAGGTGGGCGTAGATTTCGGAATAGACTGGCGATTGAACAACCGTTGGGGCATCTGTGCTGATCTGAGCTGGGGTCTGAACGGCATCTTCAAGAAGGATTTCGAGACCATCGAGCAGACGATGTATCCTATCTACGGCAGCATCGGCATCACGTATCAGCTGAAGTAACAGATCATATTCTGCTGAAGCTATCTATATAATAATGTACGCGTACATTAATATATATAGCCAAAGAGAGATAAAAAGATAAAAAACAACAATTATTCATTAACAAAAAAAGAGAAGAAAAATGAAAAAGTTTATTTATTTGATGGCCATGGTTTGCACCCTTGGCTTCTTCACTGCTTGTAGCAGCGATGATGATGACAATGATTTCAAGCGCAACGAGAAGATTGAAGGTACCTGGAAGGTACAGGAAGCTGGGTTTGATGCAAATGGCAATTCTACAGGTTCAGTTGTATTAAAGTGGGAAGGTTCTGATGATGATGCAGCTATCACCATCCCAGGCTTTAATGAAGATCAGCCATATCCGATAAAGTATGCCATCAAAATGGCTCCAATGTTACTCAACACCCAACTCAGAAGCGTTTTGCAGGATGTAACCTTCAATGAGAAGGGACAGATTTCTGCAACCTATAAGGAAGAGGCAGATGATAACGACTGGAAGGTTGCTAACGATTACGCTACATACAAGGTGGTTAACGAGAATATGATTACCTTGTTCCTGAACACAGCCAAGATTACCGCAGACATCGACGATGCTCAGGAGCAGGCTATGGTAGCCGGCATGTTGGATCAGTTTAAGACCGGTATTCCAGTACACGTATCTTATCCAGCAGCCAACAAGGTATATTTCTATGTTGACAAGGATTTCGTAGCTCCTATCATCGCCATGCTTTATGCCCAGGTTGACAAGATTCCTAACACAGGCATGGACGAAGAAGATTTGGCAAAATTCCAGATTTTGAAGACCGTTGTAAAACAGCTTCCTGCCATCATGGATAAGACCACCAAGTTTGAGGCAGGTCTTGAGTTGATGAAGTAAAGCAGAGGCTTCTGCCCCCACGCCCTGAAAGGGCAGAAGCTCCTAGCCCAGGGCGTGTGAGGCCAGTTTGCCCTCTCTAGGAATACCTGAAAAAAGAAAAATCCTCAGCTATCAAAGATAACTGAGGATTCCTTTAAAAATCTTTCAAATTACTTCACCTTAGCAACGATAGCCTTGAAAGCCTCTGGGTTGTTAACAGCGAGGTCAGCGAGAACCTTACGGTTGATCTCGATACCAGCCTTGTGAAGAGCACCCATCAACTGGCTGTAGCTCATACCATCGAGGCGAGCAGCAGCGTTGATACGCTGAATCCACAATGCGCGGAATGTGCGCTTCTTGTTACGACGATCGCGATAAGCGTAGGTAAGACCCTTCTCCCAAGTGTTCTTAGCTACTGTCCATACATTCTTGCGAGCTCCATAGTAACCCTTAGTGAGCTTCAAGATTTTTGTTCTCTTTGCTTTAGATGCAACGTGATTTACTGATCTTGGCATAATTTTTTTTCTTTAAAAGTTCGACTAAAAAGTTAATAATTAACGAAGGCAGAGCAAGTCGCGAACCTGCTTCAAGTTTGAACGGTCTACGAGAGTCTCGCCGAGGAGATTTCTCTTCTGCTTCTTTGTCTTCTTAGTCAAGATGTGACTGTGAAAAGCGTGATGACGCTTAATCTTACCTGTACCGGTGAAACGGAATCTCTTCTTTGCGCCGGAATTAGTCTTTACTTTTGGCATTTTTACTTTTAATTTTAAATTGTTATTTATTATAGCGATGGCAACGCATATACCAGGGCGTTACGCATCTTTTTTTTCTTAATCCTCTGTTCCTTCTGCGAGTTTCTTCAGGGCATCGCCGCCTTTGGCATTGGCGAGCAAGCCATTCTTCTCGGCATTGGCAGCGCGCTCTGCATCAGCAGCAGCCTTAGCTTCAGCCTCTCGCTTCTCACGGTCCATCTTCTGCTGGCTCTTCTTAGCTGTACCAGCCTTCTTAGGACTCATGTAGAGGAACATCTTCTTACCTTCGAGCTTTGGCATCTGCTCTACCTTACCGCATTCCTCCAAATCATTGGCGAAACGGAGAAGGAGAACCTCACCCTGCTCCTTGAAGAGAATAGAACGACCACGGAAGAACACGTAGGCACGCACCTTGTTACCCTCGTTGAGGAACTCTTTAGCGTGCTTGAGCTTGAACTGATAGTCGTGCTCATCGGTCTGAGGTCCGAAACGGATCTCCTTGGTCTCCACCTTCACCTGCTTCTGCTTCATTTCCTTAGCATGTTTCTTCTGCTGGTAAAGGAACTTAGAATAGTCAACAATACGGCAAACTGGTGGTTGGGCATTAGGAGATATCTCGACCAAGTCAAGCTCTTGCTGACGTGCCAAGTCCAACGCTTTACGTGTAGGCATCACTTCAGCTCCGCCTTCACTCACTACTCTCACTTCACGTACGCGTATCTGTTCGTTTACGCGGTACTGATTTTTCATTTTGTCATTTTTCATTAACTATTCGATATATTCAACGTTTTTTGATTAAACGGCTGCAAAGTTACGCATTTTCCGTGAAACCACCAAATTTTCAGCGGGTTATTTTCATTTTTAGGCTTATTTTTATTTATTTATGGTTTTATTCATGATGTTATTCATCGGAATACGCGGAGTTATCGGAATTTTCATGCTCAACGGATTACGCACGGAATTTAAACGGACTTCGACCTACGGTCGATGGAGGCTAACGCCATAAAGGAGGACAACATTACTAATAGCGCACTAAACGCCTGAAATGGAATGATGGATTGCCGAAATTCATCAGGAAACCAACTTTATAGCCTGTTATTTTTAAATAGTTGATGACTTGAGATTCACAACTGGTATCCAAATCTGTCACTGCTTTCAACTCCAATATCACCTTATTATCTATCACGAAGTCTGCCACATATTTACAGGCCAACATTTTCCCATGATACACGATATCCAATGGTTTCTCTCGTTCAAAAGGTATCCCCATTTCAGATAGAACCACAGCCAGAGCCTCCTGGTAAACCTTTTCAAGAAAGCCACACCCCAATTCCCGATGCACCTGATAAGCTGCAGCCAGAATCTTATCCGTCAATTCCTTATATAACAATTCCATACCTATAATATTTAAATTCATATAACACAAATAGCAAACCTCATCCTCGCACCCTTCTTCACCCCCATTATCACCAGAATGCCATCGACCGAAGGTCGAAATCCGTTTTAATTCCGTGCGTAATCCGTTGAGCAAGAATGTTCCGATAACTCCGCGTAATCCGATGAAGAAATCCGATGAAAAACAAAATCTCCCACAGAAAAAATGAATTCTGCGGGAGATTCAAATAAAAAATATCCTATGAAAGAAGGATTACTCTTCAGCTGCCTTCAGCTGCTCTGCAACCTCGGCGTTGATGCGCTGAGCAAACTCTTCCATGCTCATGGTAGCCTGCTCGCCACCACCCTGCTTACGCATGGAAACGAGGCCCTCAGCACTCTCCTTCTCACCTACGATGACCATGTAAGGCACACGCTTCAACTCGTTGTCGCGAATCTTGCGGCCAATCTTCTCGTTACGGTCATCTACCAAGGCACGAACGCCCTGCTTGTCGAAGTACTGACGTACCTTCTGAGCATAGTCGTTGAACTTCTCTGAGATAGGAAGAATAGCAACCTGGTCTGGAGTCAACCACAATGGGAAGTGACCGGCTGTGTGCTCGATGAGAACGGCTGTGAATCGCTCCAATGAACCGAATGGTGCACGGTGAATCATCACAGGAGTCTTCTTTGAGTTATCCTCGGCTGTATATTCCAGCTTGAAGCGCTCAGGCAAGTTGTAATCCACCTGGATGGTACCCAACTGCCAGCGACGGCCGATGGCATCCTTTACCATGAAGTCGAGCTTAGGACCATAGAAGGCAGCCTCGCCAATCTCCTCGCGGGTCTCAAGACCCTTCTCCTTGCAAGCCTCGCGGATAGCGTTCTCGCTCTCTTCCCAAATCTCATCAGAACCGATATACTTCTCGGTATCCTTAGGATCGCGGAGAGAAATCTGTGCCTCGTAGTTCTCGAAACCGAAGATTTTGAATACCTTCAGAATCACGTCGATTACGTTCTCGAACTCAGACTTTACCTGATCTGAACGAACGAAGATGTGGGCATCATCCTGAGTAAATGTACGAACACGAGTCAAACCGTGGAGCTCACCGCTCTTCTCATAACGGAACACGGTACCGAACTCGGCGATACGCAAAGGAAGATCCTTGTAAGAACGAGGCTTACGAGCATAGACCTCGCAGTGGTGAGGACAGTTCATTGGCTTGAGCATATACTCCTCATCCTCCTCCGGAGTCTGGATAGGCTGGAATGCATCCTTGCCATAGTGAGCATAGTGACCAGATGTAACATAGAGGCTCTTGCCACCGATACCAGGACAGATAACCTCCTGATAGTTATAAGGCTTCAGGAGCGAACGGAGCAATTCCTGCAAGCGGAGGCGGAGCTGAGTGCCCTTTGGCAACCAGATAGGAAGACCCTTACCTACACGCTCAGAGAACATGAAGAGTTCCATCTCCTTACCGATCTTACGGTGGTCGCGCTTCTTAGCCTCCTCGAGAACAACCAGGTACTCATCGAGCATCTTCTTCTTAGGGAAGCTGATACCGTAGATACGGGTCATCTGCTCGCGCTTGGCATCACCGCGCCAGAAAGCACCAGCCACACTTGTAATCTTCACAGCCTTGATAAGACCAGTGTTCAGCAAGTGAGGACCACGGCAAAGGTCGGTGAAATTGCCCTGGGTATATGTGGTGATGGTACCATCCTCCAAGTCCTGCTCAATGTGCTCGCACTTGTAGGTCTGACCGTCGGCCTTGAACTCAGCGAGCGCATCAGCCTTAGCAATCTCCTTGCGAACCACAGGCTCGTTCTTCTTGGCGAGCTCCATCATCTTAGCCTCGATCTTAGCGAAATCATTCTCAGAGATCACCTGACCCTCAGCAGGCATCACGTCGTAGAAGAAACCGCTCTCTACAGCTGGACCGAAACCAAACTGGATGCCTGGATAAAGCTCCTGAAGAGCCTCTGCGAGCAAGTGGGCTGAAGTATGCCAGAAGGTATGCTTGCCCTGCTCATCCTCAAACTTGTAAAGTTCTACACTAGCGTCCTCATTGATAGGACGATCCAACTCTACTGTCTCACCATTGACACCGCAAGATACAACGTTGCGAGCGAGAGCCGGTGAGATGCTCTCGGCGATTTGTAAGCCAGTAACGCCCTGCTCGTACTCACGAACAGATCCGTCTGGGAATGTGATTTTTACCATAACAACTTAGTATTTTTATTAAATCGTGTGCAAAAGTACTATTTCTTTTTGTAACAAGCGAATAAAAATGCATTTATTTTGCTAAACTTTGCTAATACCTATTTATATTTTGCTAATACCTATTTTATATAAGGGGATTTTCGGGGCGAAAACGGTGACATATTGAAGTCTTCATCTGCTTTCTGAGCGATAATCTATAACACTTTGCAAAAAGAAAGTGCTTTTTTAGCCGATAAGTTTTGGAAAAACAAATATTTTCCGTATCTTTGCAGCCGACAAAGTGACAAAATGTAAAGAAACAAAGAAAATGGCAACACCAAAGATTCTCATCATTTACACGGGAGGTACCATCGGCATGGGAAAAGACCCGGTGACAGGCGTGCTGGAACCGCTCGACTTCAACCATCTCGTCTCATCCATGCCCGAGTTCAAACTCATCCAGGCAGAAATCGACGTGCGAAAATTCGACCCACCTATCGACTCCAGCGACATGGATCCGATGAGATGGGCAGAAATCGTGAGCATGATAGCCAACAACTATAATGACTACGACGGATTCGTGATCCTGCACGGCACGGATACGATGGCATACACCTCATCGGCACTGAGCTTCATGCTTGAGAACCTGACCAAACCGGTGATCCTGACCGGTAGCCAGCTGCCTATCGGCGAACTGCGTACCGACGGCAAGGAGAATCTGATGACTGCCATCGAGATAGCATCGGCAAAGGACGAAAACGGCAGACCGATGGTGCCGGAGGTATGCATCTTCTTCAACGGCAAGCTGATCAGAGGCAACCGTGCCATCAAGATCAATGCCGAGGGATTCCACGCCTTCGAATCGTTCAACCATCCGCACCTCTGCGATGTGGGCATCAATTTCCAGTATCACAAGCACCACATCCTCACTCCGGATTACGACAAGCCGATGATACCCCATCTGAGACTCGACCCGAACGTGATCGTGTTCAGTCTCTTCCCGGGCATCCAGGACAATATCGTGCGCCACGTGCTGGAATCGCCGGATCTGCGAGGCATCGTGATGCGTACCTTCGGTTCGGGAAACGCCCCTCATTCTCCATGGATCATACGACTGCTGGACGAAGCTGCCCACCGAGGCGTGAACATCGTGAACATCAGCCAGTGCCTGACAGGTAGCGTGGAGATGGAGAGATACGGCGCCGGATTCCAGTTGAAGACTGCTCACGTAATCAGCGGCCACGACTCTACGGTAGAGGCGATGGTAACGAAGATGATGTATCTGCAGGGCAGATTTGATGACAACCGCAAGGTAAGGGAGATGTTGAAGCAATCGCTTGCAGGCGAGTTTACGGTATAAGATGTGTAAAATTTAATTCTTTTACTCAGGAGCACTTACCTCTACGGAAGGTAGGTGCTCTTTTTCAATCAGTTACGAGAAAAACGCATATTTTTGCAGTAAATATTCAGTTTTAATTAAAAAAGTTTAATTTAGAGAAGTTTTTGGGGCAAAAAATATCTCCGTACCGATATTTTTCTTATCTTTGTAGTGTGAAAAGTTGCTATTGGGAGCAAGAAAGCAAAATTTGTTGCAATCGATTGCACTTCCCCAGCCGTAAGAAACAGAAATAAAATACGACTATCAAAGATAAAGATAAGGAAAGATGAAATGACTATGAATGGGCAGCAATGCCCACGATAATCTATCTCATTCGATCAATCAAATAATAAGTTTAATAAATCAACAAAAAACCTTTTAAATTATGCAGAGTAAAGCAAAAAAGTACGGTGAGTATGTAGAGATTACAGCTCCTGTAGAAAGAACAACATCAGAAGAGTATCCAACTTTATTGGGCGGAGAAATCTGGTACAACTAGAATTCAAGTAAAAGAGTATTATCGGAAAGCTAAACTCCAGGAAATCTCCCGGAAAAGCTAGAATCCAATAATAGAAAAGAAACAAGAATTTTGGTTCAATCAATCATCTGGTACAGCTATTTTGGCAAGCATGTACATCAAGAATCCGTTAAGAGTGAAATCAAGGAAGCGCCAAGATCTAATCCTTGCAGTTTTGTTATCTCGCAGCTAGATAAGTTTCTACGATTTCTAAACCTCAACTCTTAACAAAACAATATAGGCTCAATCCTCGACTGAAGAATCGGAGATTGAGCCTTTATCGTATCTATATCCGTGGGATTAGTGCTTGCCGCAGCAGCCACCCTCTCCGTGATGATGCTCGTGCTTGATGCCGCCCTCTACAGCCTGATGCTGGTCGCGGAGCAGATCGTTCACGGTCTTCACTGGGTTGAATGTGCCGAGAGGAACCTCTACGAATACGGTATTCCAGTCGCTCATCGCACCATTCCAGAGACCTGGCAACTCCAAGGCCTTGAGATCCTTACCGTTCTTGCTCTTGCTTGAGATGAAACCGGTAGATGGATCTACGAACTTAGGAAGATCGAAGGCATTGCCCTGGTAATCCTTGGTAGCGCAGACGAGATCTACTGGGTTGAAGTGAGTACCCTCGGTAAACATCTTCATGTACTCCTCGTTGTTCTTGTCAATCTGTGAGCTCTCCAGAATCTGAAGACTTACGGTGCCATCCTGGTTGTAGGTAAGGAATGGACCACCACCAGGCTCGCCCACGTTCTTAACGACACCGCAGACACGCATAGGACGGTTCAACTTCTTGCGCAGATAGATAACCAGTTCGGCATCCTCCAGCTCCTTGATATCAGCCTTGCGGCAGCAGAGGTCGCGCTGAACGAAGCGGATAATCTCCTCCAGCTTCTCGTGGTTGTACTGTCCGGAATCCAATACCTTCAGATAATTGAATGCCTGCTTCTGCAAAGTAACCAATACACCTGCAATCACCTGCTTCCAGGTAACAGTCTCAGCCTTCAGACGATCAGGAACCACGTTGTCGATATTCTTGATGAATACTACATCAGCATCAATCTCATTGAGGTTTTCGATGAGAGCGCCATGACCGCCTGGACGGAACAACAATGATCCATCCTCGTTGCGGAATGGAGTATTATCCGGATTGGCTGCGATGGTATCGGTGCTAGGCTTCTGCTCAGAGAAAGAGATGTTGTACTTGATGCCGTAGCGCTGTGCATACTTATCTGCCTTCTCAGCTACCATCTGCTTGAAGAGTTCCAGGTGGTCGTGAGAAACGGTGAAGTGAACGTTTGCCTCGCCGTTGCTGCTTGCATAGAGCGCAGCCTCTACCAGGTGCTCCTCCATCGGAGTGCGAACCTCATTCTCATACTCGTGGAACTGGAGCAATCCCTTAGGCAACTGACCATAGTTCAATCCCTCCGGCTTGAGGAGATTAGCCACGATGGCCTTATAATCGCCCTTCTTGATGAGGCACATGATGCCCTTCTCGTTGTTTACATGACACTTATCGCAGAGCGCCTTGCGGAAAGCAAACTTCTTGATATTCTCGAAGAATTGTTTTTCAAAGTCAGTAGTAGGAACATCGTATGGAGCATCCAGGAACGCAAACATGTTCTTGAACATACGGCTAGCCGCACCTGAAGCAGGTACGAACTTCACAATCTTGTGACCCTCAGCCTTGTAGTCGTTCCACGCTTTCTCGTAGTCCTCTACTTCCTGAGCTGTAGGAGCCATGATACCCTTACCGATGGCAGCCGCACCCTCGAGCTTGAGGAATGGGAAGCCATTCTTGATTTGTTCCAACTGGTGTTCAATCTGCTGCTCGGAGATACCGCGAGCAGCGATTTGGTTTAGATCTTGCTGATTCATAATACCATATTTATGTTAAATTTACACTATATGTGCTACAAAGATAATAGTTTTTTCTGATAATCAGAAATATTTCCGCTTTTTTTTGTACCTTTGCATTGAAAATTTAACGAAGTACGCGTTTTTTAACGCAGAAACGCCATTGTTTGTCAAATTTAAAATGGAATATTGCGACATGGTTAGTAAATTATCAAAGGAGCACGACCGAAGAACGTTGCTATCAACGTATCTGTACGGAGTATCAAACCTATTCATTAGTGGAACCGGAATTGGAGGTTTTTCCCCCTTGGTTACCGGCGAAACTATTGGTATTTACAATATCCTCTTCTTAGTACTGGGCATTGCCTCAGCACTCTTCCTTGCCTATAGTGCTAACAGAGTGATGAAGTATAACGATAAAAAATAATAATTATGGAGTTAATAACAATATTTATGGGGCTGAGTGCCGTAATTAGTGCCAGCTTCGCCATTTGGCTCAACACAAAGTCTGGCCAGAAATGGATAGACAGTTTATAATATATAATATAAGTATCATGGAAGGATTTGCTTTAGTAATGTGTATAGGAGCTGTTATTGGTACAAGCTTAGCCATTTGGAGCTACACCAAATCTGGCAGAAAGTGGATAGATAATTTATAAAATAAGTTATTATGGAAGTATTTACTCTATTCATGTTTATCATGATGGTAATAAGCAGCAGCTTCGCCATCTGGCTCAACACAAAGTCTGGTCAGAAATGGATAGACGAGTTATAACAACTCAATAAAATATAATCAACGGGAGGGAACGACAATGAACGAAACACCTTTTAAATTCACATCCGAAGAAAAGGAACAGACACTCCAGATACTGGAGCGCCTGAGAACCGCCGTGGGCGACACTTTCAAGCCAGGCGATGAGCAGCATCTGCGTGAAGACATACAGCATGCCTTCATCAACCACCAGATCAAGCGCAACGTCTTCGGCATGAACCCTATACTCGCAGCCCTGCAGACAGCAGAAATCGCAGTCAACGAAATCGGTCTGAAAAGAGACGGCATCATCGCCATCCTGATGCAGACCAGCGTCATCGACGGCTATCAGACCATCGAGGACATCCAGAAGAAATACGGTGACAGCGTGGCGCATATCATCAGCGGACTTCTCCGCATTCACGATCTCTACAAGCGCAACCCGATCATCGAGAGCGAGAACTTCCGCAACCTGCTCATCTCCTTCTCAGAAGATATGCGCGTAATCCTCATCATGATTGCCGACCGCGTGAACGTGATGCGACAGATACGTGATACCGAACAGAAGGAGGCAAAGCACGAGGTGAGCGAGGAAGCCAGCTACCTCTATGCCCCACTCGCCCACAAGCTGGGTCTCTACAAGCTGAAGAGCGAGCTGGAAGACCTGAGCCTGAAGTATCTGGAGCACGATGCCTACTATATGATCAAGGAGAAGCTGAATGCCACCAAGGCGTCACGCGATGCCTATATCGCCCGATTCATCCAGCCTATCAAGGAGAAACTGGATGCTGCCGGACTGAAATATCACATGAAGGGACGCACCAAGAGCATCCACTCCATCTGGCAGAAGATGAAGAAGCAGAAATGCGCCTTCGAGGGTGTATATGACCTCTTTGCCATCCGAATCATCATCGACGCACCAAGAGAGAAGGAATACATGCTGTGCTGGCAGACCTTCGCCCTGATTACAGATATGTATCAGCCGAACCCAAAGCGTATGCGCGACTGGCTCAGCGTGCCTAAGAGCAACGGATACGAGAGTCTGCACACCACCGTACTGGGACCGGAGAAGAAATGGGTGGAAGTCCAGATCAGAACCGAAAGAATGGACGATATTGCCGAACACGGACTGGCTGCACACTGGCGCTACAAGGGCATCAAACAGGGAGAAGGAGGCATCGACGAATGGCTTGCCAACATCCGTGCCGCGCTGGAAAACAACGACGACCTGCAGCTGATGGACCAGTTTACCACCGACCTGAAGGAAGACGAGGTTTATGTGTTCACCCCTAAGGGCGACCTGCTGAACTTCCCGAAAGGTGCCACGGTGCTCGACTTCGCCTACTACATCCACTCGCGTATCGGAAACACCTGCGTGGGCGGAAAGATCAACGGCAAGGCGGTAACCTTCCGACAGGAACTGCACTCTGGCGACCAGGTGGAAATCCTCACCCAGAGCAACCAGAAGCCTAGAAGAGAATGGCTCAACATCGTGCAGACATCCAAGGCAAAGGCCAAGATCCGACTCGCCCTGAAGGAAACGCAGAAGAAGGACGGACTCTATGCCAAGGAACTGCTGGAGCGCCGATTCAAGAACCGCAAGATAGAGATTGACGAGAGCACCATGGCGCGCATCATCAAGAAGATGGGATACAAGGAGAACTCTGATTTCTACAAGGATGTGGCGGAAGAGAAACTCGACGTGAACACCTTGGTGGAGAAATACATCGAGGAGCGTGACCACGATCTCAACCTCAGCAACACCAACAAGCCTGCCGAAAGTGCCGAGAACTTCGAGTTCGAGAATCCTACCGAGGAACTGCTGAAGCAGAGCGACGACGTGCTGGTGATTGACGAGCACCTGAAGGGCATCGACTTCGAGCTCTCCCACTGCTGCCACCCTATCTACGGCGACCCTATCTTCGGATTCGTAACCATCAGCAAGGGCATCAAGATTCACCGCATCGACTGTCCAAACGCCAAGGAGCTGCGCCGCCGCTTCGGTTACCGCATCGTGAAGGCGAAATGGAGCGGAAAGGGTACATCGAAGTATGCCATCACCCTGAGAATCATCGGAAATGATGATATCGGCATCGTGAGCAACATCACCAACATCATCTCGAAAGAGGATAAGCTCGTGATGAGAGGCATCAACATCTCATCCAAGGACGGTCTGTTCTCAGGCAACGTAACCGTGATGATCGATGATGCCGGCAAGACGGATGCACTCATCAAGAAACTGAGTGCCGTAAAGGGCGTAAAGCAGGTTACGAGAATATAAATTGGTTTAAAGAAAATATAAAACCAATCGTATTGGAAAGCATAAAAATCAATGTTACAAAAAAATCCCGCAGAATTTTGCTCTGCGGGATTTTTTTATTATTATTTCATCTTGTTCAAGCACTTATTTCGTCTTATTCAATCGCTTGATTACCGAGTAGGCATCATACAAGCCCAGCTCTCCAGCCTTCGAGAGATCCTGGATACCAGCCTGCTTGTTGCCACTCTTGGCACGTGCGATACCTCTATTATAATACGCCTCAGCCAGACGGTTGTCTATCTTCAGTGCAATGGTATAATCATCTATCGCCTTGGAAAGCTCGTTTCTTCCGGCATGCAGATTACCTCTGTTATAATAGATGTAGGCATTGCTGCTGTTCAGGCGGATGGCATCGCTGAAATCAGCCTCGGCAGAATGGATATTCACCACTCCCTTGCCCTGAGCCTTGTTGAACTCATCCATCTCAGCCTGGCAGACGGCACGCTGCCAGTAAGCCAGCGCATTCTTATCATCCAGCGAGAGATAATAGGTGAAATCGCTGATGGCTGCCTCGAAATCACGCAATACGCTATGAGCGATGGCACGACGCATCAATATCGCCTTCTTCTGCTCAATATCCTTCGCCACACTCAGTTCTGCCGAAAGCTTATCGATGAGAGAGAAAATCTTCATAGACCCGTTCTCATCCAACTGCTCCTTGGAACATACGATATAGACCTTGTCCTTCATCTTCTGGTTCAGCGCCTCCACATCCTTATCAAAAGCCTGTACCCCACTCACATTCTGAGTGTTAGGGAAGTAAGAGAGCTGGAACATCGGCAGATAGGCAGTCTCTACCTGGCGGTTCTGGATTCTTCCACGATACTCGCTCTTGTAGTTATGCTCATACTTCGGCTCATCATCCACCACAATGGAAGCGAACTTGTTTGGGTCTATCTCCGAACGCTTGCGCATCTCCTTCTTGGTCTTCGCACTCCAGCGAGGCTGGATACCGAGATGCTTGTTCATCTGTGCCTTGAAGATACGGAACTCATCCAGCTCAGCCTTCGCCGTCATACCCAGTCGGCGATAGCAATGAGCACGGGCGGAAAGACCCGTCCAGAAATTAGGAAACTGATTGATTACCGTAGTATAATCGCGGATAGCCGCCTTCAGGTTTCCCGTCTTGTCATGCAGCAGCGCACGGTTGAATATCGCCATGAAGTTCTTCGGCTCCATCTTGATGACGAAGTCGAAATCGGTGATGGCACGGTTGTCATCACCCAACTGCACACGCATCAATCCACGGTTGTAGTGAGCGAGGAAGTTGTGCGGATCCAGGTCGATAGCGGCATCATAGTCGCTCATCGCACCTCGTAAATTGTTGATGTTGATACGAGCCAAAGCTCGGTTGATATAACTGTTTACATTGTTCGGCTTGAAGTGAAGCGACTTGGTGAGCGCCTCATCAGCCACCTTCCATTCCTTCCGGGCAAGCGCCATATAGGCACGTGTAATCCAGGCATCACCATCGTATGGATTCAGCTTCAGGCTCTGGTCGAGCCATTTCTCAGCCTGCACCGTATCCTTCTGATGCAGATACACTTCGGCCTTCAGGGAGTAGGCATTCGAATAATCCTTCCACTTGGTGATGACCGTATCAAGTTCCAGCTGCGCCTTGTCGTAGTTCTTCGCCTCCATCTGGCAGAGCGCACGGTTGAACCAGTAGTTGCGGTTGCGAGGTTCCAGTCGGATGGCAGAATTATAGTCGGCAATGGCATCATCATAACGCTGCTGACGGATGCGGCAGATGGCACGCAAGTCGTAGATATCGTTGATATACGGATTGAGGTTGATAGCCTCTGAGGCATCACTCTCGGCACCCATATAGTCATCGAGATTAAACTTGGCCACACTGCGGTAATACCAAGGCTCATAGAGATAAGGCTTGGCACCGATGGCTAGATTAAAATACTTGATAGAAAGAACGAAGTCCTCGTAGAAGAGAGCACTTCTTCCCGCCGTAACTAGGCGGTCAACTCTATATTGCGCCGATGCTGACAAAGTAGCCAGCACCAGCACAAAAGTGAAAATAAACTTTTTCATCGACGAATCTTGGTACGATAGCTGCAGCGGAACTTACCCTTGATAATGTTCTTGAGCTTGCCAGCTATCATGTTCTTACGGAGAGGAGACACGCGGTCAACGAACATCGTGCCCTCCAGGTGATCGAACTCATGCTGCATCACGCGAGCCAAGTAGCCGCTCACCCACTCATCATGCTCCTGGAACTGCTCATCCATATACTTCACATGGATGCGGGTAGGACGAACCACCTTCTCATTGATGCCAGGAATAGAGAGACATCCCTCATCAGAAGAATCCTTCTCAGCCTCCTCATCATACTCCAGGATATGAGGATTGATGAAGGCATGACGGAATCCCTTATACTCTGGGAGATCATCGCTGAGCACATCGAGATCGATGACAACCAGACGGATAGCCAAGCCAATCTGAGGCGCAGCCAGACCGATGCCATTGCTCGAATCGAGAGTCTCGTACATATTATTGATTAATTCCTTCAACTCAGGATAATCAGGGGTGATATCTTCAGCCACTTTTCTCAATACAGGCTGACCATAAATATAAATTGGTAAAATCATCTTCTTGATTGCATAAAGTCTTGTAATATGATGGTAGCGCTTATCTCATCTACCAATCCCTTGTTTTCTCTTCTCGTCTTCTTCTTCACGCCGCCGTCTATCATGGCACGATGCGCCAAAACCGACGTAAAGCGCTCATCGTAGTACTCGATAGGCACCTCGGGATGAGCCTTGCGCCAGCGGTTGAAGAAATTCTCCACACGCGCCAGGTTCTCGCTAGGCTGCCCATTGGGCTGGGTAGGCTTACCGATGACGATGCGCTCCACCTGCTCCTTCTGGATATAGGCTTCGCAGAATTCGAAAAGTTCGGGCGTAGCAACAGTTGCCAACCCATTAGCAATAATCTGCAATGGGTCGGTAACTGCCAGTCCGGTACGTTTCTTACCGTAGTCTATAGATAAAATTCGCATTCAGTTACGAAAATTCTAATCTTCTATGTGAAACGTGAAAATTACTTCTTCAAAAGCAACCAAGCATCTGGATACTTGCCAGCGCGGAGCTCGTTGCGGCTCTTCACGGCACCAGCCTTATCTACGAATGTTGAAGCAATGACACGATACATGTTACGTGCACTGTTGTAAACGATCTGAGAATCATAACCAGCGCTCTTCAGAGTGCTAGCCAATCCCTCAGCATTAGCCTTCAGAGAGAAAGAACCTACTACTACGCTGAAGTTCTGCAGACCAGAACCTGAGATGAGATCTACATTCTCCTGGCGAACAGTAGCATTATCAACTTCTGTAGTTGTGCTCTCTGTAGGAGTTGTTGTTTCCAATGGAGTAACTACTGGTTCCTGAACAGCTGGTTCCTGCTGAGCCTCCTGCTGCTGTGCCTTCTCGTATGCCTTCTTGTAGGCACTTTCCTTAGATGTACCACAACTTGCGAGTGCCAGAACAGCACACAATCCTAAGCTCAAAACTGATAATTTCTTCATAATCTTTTCTAAAATTGTATTTGTGTTTACTTAAATATTTTATATTGCTTCACCTTATTATATATAGGTGCCGTCTCAACTTGAGTTCAGCCTACACCTTATTATATATAGGGGCAATACATAGCCTTACGCTTTTATTCTGCGAAAATACAAAATATATCCCAAAGAAAGAAACGTTTTCAGCATAAAGATTGTTAAACATTACGTAAAACAACATTTTTAACGAAATATTAAGACTTAAAAGCTTGTTTTTTGAAGAATAATTAGTATATTTGCAATTGATAAGCGAAATAAGTGCATCTGGACGCAAAAACTCCAATATGCCATCGCCATCACACAATTAACATCAATATATTGTATAACATTTAAAACTTTTAGATTATGAAGGCATTAGGTTACATTGGCGCATTCCTCGGTGGCGCTATCGCTGGTACAGCACTCGGTATGATTTTTGCTCCTGAGAAGGGTGAGGATACTCGCAGCAAGATTGCTGGAGCTGTAGAAGATTTCTGCAAGAAGCACGACATCAAGTTGACACGCAAGGACGTTGACGACTTGGTTGACGATATCAAGGATGTTGCTCCTGAGGTTTAAGCCCCACCCAACTACCCTGAGATTTCGACAAGTACAACATATTATTACTTGAATAAGCGATAAGAATGTTTTCGAGCGATAAGAATGTAGAAACCATCGGGCAACTCGTAGAGGTGCTCAAGCATTACATCGGGCTCAGATCTGAGTATATGAAACTCGATGCAGCTGACAAGGTGGTAAGACTGCTCACGGCACTGATCATCGGATCGCTGCTGCTGGCACTCCTCGCCTTGGCTCTGATATATCTTTCGTTTGCTGCCGCATTCGCCATAGCTGATTACGTAGGCTTGGCACCTGCATTCTGCATCGTGGCGGGAGCATACTTATTGATACTGGTTCTCTTCATCCTTTTCCGACATCAATGGATTGAAAAACCACTCGTGAAATTCTTAGCCAGCCTGCTTATGCAAAAATAAAAAATGAGCATGATGATGACAAACGAGCCAAACAATGACAATAGGTACCTGGACGACGACAACAGTTGCCCACAGTATAACAGCCTCAACGACATCAGACTGCGCAAGGAAGCACTTCGCAAAAGCATAGAGGCAGACGACAAGAAGATCAAGACCCTGTGGAACTCTCTCTTTACCAAGCCTGACGCCTTCAAGAAAGACGCAAGCAGAGGCAAGAGACTGCAAAGTATGATGTCTATTGGTATGGGAGCTTTCGATGGAGCTCTGCTGGCGTGGAAGCTCTACCGGAAATTCAAGAAAAAGAAATAAGAGAATCCTTCTATCTCAAGAGAAAGATATGAATGAAAACCATCATAAGAAATGCGGCCTTGCAAAAGACCGCATTTTTTGTGTCTTTACCAGGGTATAAAAACAAAAAAGGGTCACCGCCGTGACCCAATACCTTGTTAACCTTAAATCTAATACTATGAAAAACACACATGCAAATGTAGAAAGAATCTGCGAATTCCACAAGCTTTTTCTAAAAAAAATGCTTTTTCTTAAGATTCTTTAATCTTATATGTCGTGCTTTTTTATTTCTTTCAATTTCATTAAGACTTATTCTTCGTCAATTTCCAGCTCCAGACCATCGTAGGCAAAGCAAAAACCAGCAGGAAGCTGGGCATTGGCGGCATCATGCAATCCTATCTGATGAGTAACGTGAGTAAGGTAGGTCTGCTTAGCTCCTATCCTGCGCGCCACACGGATGGCATCATCCACCAATTGATGACTATGATGAGGTTTATCGAAGCGCAGCGCATTGATCACCAAGGTCTCTACGCCATCCAGGTAAGCATACTCTTCATCACTCATCGACTTCATATCCGTGATGTAGGCAAACTTTCCGAAACGGTATCCCAGAATAGGCAGTTGATCGTGCATCACCCGGATAGGCATAAAACCGACATCTCCAATCTGATAGGAATGATGGGGTACGATGGTATGCAGCTTCAACTTGGGAGCACCCGGATAGAGCTTCTCCGCGTCCTTAGGGAAGCAGTAAGGCATCGTATGCGGCAATGTCTCTGTGGTGATTTCATCGCCATAGATATTGATATCACCATACACACAGAAACCACGCAGATCGTCGATACCACCCACATGGTCGTAATGGATATGCGTAATCAGCACACCATCCAGCTTGCAGAAAGGAACCCGCAGGAGCTGCTGACGGATATCCGGTCCTGCATCTATCAGAATACGGGTACGCTCAGTCTCTATCATCGCCGCACAGCGCAAACGGTTATCCCGTGGATCCTTGCTGCGGCACACCTCACAATCACAACCTAAAACAGGAACACCGCTAGATGTTCCTGTTCCCAATAATGTTATCTTCATTGATATTCAAATCTTTCTCTGAAAAACAAACGAATTCTTCACTCTTCGTTCTACACTTTTCACTTTACATTCACTTCCGGATGGATATCAATGCCAAACTTCTGCTTCACATCTTTCCTGATGGTTTCACAGAGATTGACGATCTCCTCACCCGTAGCACCGCCACGATTCACCAGCACCAAAGCCTGCTTGTCATGCACACCGGCACGTCCCAGGCTCTTGCCCTTCCATCCGCACTGATCGATCATCCATCCTGCAGGAATCTTCTCATGCTCCCCGTCGATGGTATAATGAGGCATACCCGGATACAGGGCTGCCAAAGCATCATACTTCGCCTTCTCTACGATAGGATTCATGAAGAAGCTGCCCGCATTGCCCTGCACCTTAGGGTCAGGCAACTTGGCATTGCGGATTTCGATGATGACATCACGAAGCTGCTGCGCTGTAGGATGTTCGATATTCTTAGTCGCCAGAGATGCACGGATGTTACCATAGTCCAGGTCTGGGGCATAAGTCTTCTTCAGACGATAGGTGACATGGGTAACGAGATACTTGTCTCTCCACTCATGCTTGAACTTGCTCTGGCGATAGCTGTACTGGCAATCCTGGTTATCGAAAACTATCAACTTGCCGGTAGCAATCTCCACAGCCTCCACCTTATATATAATATCCTTTGCCTCTACTCCGTAGGCACCGATATTCTGGATAGCACTCGCTCCTACTTCGCCCGGAATAATGCTCAGATTCTCAGCGCCATAGAAGTCATGCTCAACCGCATAGGCAACCACATCATCAAAAACCTCGCCGCTACCACAGTTCAGGAACACCCAATCAGGATTCAGCAGGGCATCATCATGTTCTGCAGCAGCCAAGTTGCCATTCTCAAGCACCTCAATGCCCTTGATGGCAGAATGGAGCACCGTGCCCTGATAATCGCCTGTAAGCAGGAGATTACTGCCCCCGCCCAGGATGAGCAGCGGCTGATCGGCAGCCGTAAGCCCAGCCACAATCTGCTGTGCCTCTTCTACCGATGAGTATTCCAGGAATCGCTTGCACTTTGCATCAATTCCAAACGTATTGTGAGCCAATAGGCTATAGTCTCGGATATCCTTCATATCTGGTCAAATTATTAACAGTGAACTAAAAAAACTACATCTCCAGCTTCATCAGCTGCCACCTACCCCCGATTCTCTTGAAGGTAAGACGGGTTTCCATTCCATTGGCAATACCGCGAATCACAAAGATTTTCTGGCTGCTCTCCGTATATTTCTGTCCATAAATGATATTATATATCATGCCATGAGGCAACTGCGGAGCAAAAGCAGGCCAGGTCTCAGGCTCAATCTCGCCCGTCATCGTACTGAAATCATCATCAGGATCTGGACCTGTAAACTTCACCGGATTATGCAGATGGCGAGACTGGAAAGCCGTATCCGTGGCAAAGGATCCATAGAACTTCAGGAAGCTGGAATTCATATTCTGATACATCGGCTTGTAGTTGATGCTGGTCATCATCCACTGACCGTTGATGCGGTTGAAGAGGAACTGCTGAACTACTTTTCTACTATAGAATACTTTCTCTATCACCACATGATCGATGGTGGTATCCTTCATCAGGTTCATCTGCTTATGGTTATCGAAAATAAGCGTGTAGTAATCCTGACGCATGAAGAAATGTTCCATCTTCCAATGTCGCTTCGCGATGTGCTTCTTTAATTTATCATTACGATATACTGCCAGAGGGAAATGGATGCGTTCCATCTGAAGTTTGCGACTGGCTGCAAAATTGAACAGGAAATCATCAAACAACTCATCAGCTGCCTTCGGCATCGGAGTCTCCTCTATCAATTTCTCAGTTGAGTCCATAGCTTGTGTGTCGGCTACGGCAGTATCAGCCGCAGTCGAATCAACGGCAGGTGCCGGCTTCTTGTCTGTGCATCCTACAGAGGTGAAGCAAACGATGGTAAGCACCGCCAACATAACTGTTATCAAAGAGAGTTTCTTCATAAACTTATAAAATTTCTCAAATTTTCTATGCAAAAGTACAACTTTCTTTTGAGATATTTCATATTTTAAGCAAAAAATGTTATCTTTGCACTCAAAATAGATGAAATAGTGACTTTTGCGAGCCATTTATGGCGAACAAATCGCTTAAACTTCAATTTTGTAAACAGACAAATAATAAGATATGTTATTAGAGAAAATCGAAGAACTCTTGAAAGAAGTCAACGCTCTCACTGCCCAGAATGCAGAGGAGGTAGAGCAGCTTCGCATCAAGTATCTCAGCAAGAAGGGTGAAATCAATGCCCTTATGGCCGACTTCCGCAATGTGCCAGGCGACCAGAAAAAAGAGGTTGGTATCAAGATCAACGAATTAAAGAACGCAGCCCTTGAGAAAATCAATGGTCTGAAAGAACAGATGGAGGAGGCAGAGTCTTCAAGCGATGACATCGACCTGACCCGTACAGCTTATCCTGTAGCGCTCGGAACCCGCCATCCATTGACCGTGGTGAAGAATCAGATCATCGACATCTTCGGCCGCATGGGATTCACTCTCTATCAGGGTCCAGAGGTAGATGACGACAAGCACGTATTCACCATGCTGAACTTCGCTGCCGATCATCCAGCCCGCGACATGCAGGATACATTCTTCATCGAGAAGACCGACTCCGACGATGTTACCAAGAATGTACTTCTCCGTAGCCATACCTCTAACGACGAGGCTCACTATATGGAGACCCACGAGCCACCTATCCGCGTATTGTGCCCAGGACGAGTATATCGCAACGAGGCCATCAGCGCACGCGCTCACTGCTTCTTCCACCAGGTAGAAGGTCTCTATGTAGATAAGAACGTAAGCTTCACCGACCTCAAGCAGGTGCTCCTCACCTTCGCTCGCGAGATGTTCGGTGCAGATACCAAGATCCGCCTGCGCCCTAGCTACTTCCCATTCACAGAACCTAGCGCAGAGATGGATATCTCCTGCAACATCTGCGGTGGCAAGGGATGTAACTTCTGCAAGCATACAGGATGGGTTGAAATCCTGGGTTGCGGTATGGTTGACCCTCACGACCTCGAGGCTTGTGGTATCGATAGCAACGTATATACCGGTTATGCATTCGGTATGGGCGTGGAACGTATCACCAACCTGAAGTATCGTGTGAGCGACCTTCGTCTCTTCTCTGAGAACGATACCCGCTTCCTGCGTGAATTCGAATCAGCAAAGTAATTCATTAACAAGAATCAATATGAAAAAAATTACAGTTAACACCATCATTGCGCTCGCATTGGGTTCAATGTGCTTAAGTTCTTGCATCGGCTCTTTCAGCTTGACTAACAATGTGCTCAACTGGAACAAGCGTGCAACTGACAACAAGTTCATCAACGAGTTGATTTTCATTGTCATTAGCCCTGCTTATGCAGTCTGCTCAGCAGCTGACTTGCTTGTACTCAACACTATCGAGTTCTGGACAGGCGACAAAGTGATTGCCAACGTTGGCAAGACTCAGAATGTTACTGGCAAGGATGGCAGATTGTATGCCATCAAGACTCTGAAGAATGGCTACGAGATTACCGACCCTGCTGGCGAGAAGTCTTACTTCGTGTTCGACAAGAAGAACAAGAGCTGGTCTTACAGCAAGGATGGAGACATCCGTGAGCTCTTCAGCTTCAACGAGGATGGCAGCATCCAGGCTTGCCTGCCTAACGGACAGAAGATGAACGTAGAGCAGAACGAGATTGGTCTTTACCAGCTCCGTATGGCTGTTAACGACGGTTTGTATTTTGCTTGCAACAAGTAAGCTTGCAACAAGTAAAATACTACCCTACTCTATATGAAAAAGGTGAGTCATTTCTTTGATGACTCACCTTTTTTATTTTTATCCATTCCATTATTCTACTTCATTATTATAATAAATAAGGTGTTTCTGCGTTAGATAATGTATGAAACAGAGATTATTCATACTCACGATATGCCTGATTGCCACCCTGAAGATGATGGCACAGGAATTTACACTGCACGGCAGGGTGACTGATGAAGACAGCCATCCTATAGAGCTTGCCACCGTATCCGTGGCAAGCCAGGGAAAGGTAGCCTTTACCTCACTGAAGGGAGAGTTCAGCATGCGCCTTCATTCTGCCGACAGCGTGATGGTCAAGTTCTCCATGATAGGATACAAGAGCAAGGTTAGAGTGCTGAGAAAACCTCGAGGCAAGCAAAACCTGCAAGTCGTCCTCCATACCGATGCTGCCATGCTGGGAGAAGTGAATGTAACGGGAGAAAAGATCCAGACCGACCAGACGCAGGAAATCAAGCTCAAGGATGCCAGACTGGCCCCTTCTGCCAACAGCAATGCCGTAGAAGGCATCATCCAGCAGCAAGCCGGCGTAAGCACCCACAACGAACTTTCATCGCAATACAATGTGCGTGGCGGTGCTTTCGACGAGAACTCCGTATATATAAATAATGTGGAGGTTTATCGTCCTTATCTCGTACGGAGCGGTCAGCAGGAAGGTCTCTCCATCATCAATCCCTATATGGTAGATAAAATCGGATTCTCTACGGGTGGATATGCAGCCAAATACGGAGACAAGATGAGTTCTGCACTCGACATCACCTACAAGACCTTAAGGTCGAAAGGAAAGAGCCCGATTGTAGAAGGAAGCGTTGCTGCCAGCCTGCTCGGAGCAGATGCCTACATAGGATTGGGAACCCGGAAGCTGTCCTGGCTCAACAGTGTGAGATACAAGACTACAGCCTATCTGCTCGGTTCGATGGAAACCAAGGGAGAATACAAGCCGAACTATCTCGACTATCAGACCTATCTGAGCTATCAGCCCAACAAGCGTTGGAAGATTGATTTCATCGGAAACATCTCTGACAACCATTACAATTTCGAACCATCCGACCGTGAAACCGCCTTCGGAACAATGGAAAACGTCAAGAACTTTAGAGTATATTTCGATGGTCAGGAGAAGGATCGCTTCCTCACCTATTTCGGAACACTGGGCATCACCCGCAACATCACCTCCAACACCAGCATCTCGCTCCTGGGCAGTGCCTACTACACCAGGGAACAGGAAAAATACGATATCCAGGGACAGTATTGGCTCGACCAGACCGAGACCTCCGAAAACCTAGGTGTAGGAACATACTTCGAACATGCCCGCAACTATCTCACGGCTCGTGTGATGAGTGCCAAGCTGATGCTGAAACACAAGGTACAGAAGCATGATTTGGAGACTGCAGTCACACTGAAGCGGGAGCACATCGAAGAAAATTCCATAGAATACGAGATGAGAGATTCTGCCGGATACAGCATTCCTCACACCGGAAAAGACCTCTATATGTACTATTCCATGAAGGCTAGAAACGAGTTGAATGCCAGCCGCATAGAAGCCTATCTTCAAGACACTTACCGCTTCACTAGCGGAGGAGATCCTACCCAGTCTGGCGATATCAGACAAACACGCTATACATTGAACTATGGTCTTCGTCTGAGCCATTGGAACTTCAACCGGGAAACCATCCTGAGCCCACGCGTCTCCCTCGCTATCATTCCGGCAAACCACGAGAACACGACGCTCCGTTTCGCTGCAGGACTTTATTATCAGGCACCTTTTTTCAAGGAGCTGAGAGATACCTCAACCATCAATGGAGTAACCATCGCCTCGCTCAACCGGAAGATCAAGAGTCAGCGAAGCATCCACTTCATTGCCGGCTACGACTACCGGTTCAAGGTGAATGATCAGAGATACAAGTTCTCTGCCGAAGCCTATTATAAGGCATTGAGCAATCTGGTACCCTACTCTGTCAGCAATGTAAAGGTAGTTTATTACGGACAGAACGAATGCAGCGGTCATGCAGCAGGTCTCGACTTCAAGCTCTATGGCGAGTTTGTGCCCGGCACGGATTCCTGGCTCAGCCTGTCGCTGATGGATACCAGGATGAAACTCAACGGCAAGAGCATCCCGCTTCCTACCGACCAGCGGTATGCAGTGAACCTCTTCTTCACCGATTACTTCCCAGGCAGCAGGAAGTGGCTCCTGTCTCTCAAGCTTGCCTTTGCCGATGGACTTCCATTCGCTGCACCTCATAGAGAATTGGAAAACAACAGTTTCCGTGCCACCGCCTATCGCCGAGCAGATATCGGAATGAGCTATCAGTTACTGGACAACCGCCATCATGAGCACAGAACATTCCTCAAGAATGTTACAGTGGGCATAGATTGCCTCAATCTCTTCGGCATTGACAATGTAAACAGCTACTATTGGGTAACGGATGTCACAAATCAGCAGTATGCCGTGCCTAATTATCTCACCGGCAGACAGCTCAATGCAAGAGTGTTGATGGAATTCTGATAAGTCAGAAGTTAAAAGCAGACAGTTAAGGAGTTAAAAGCGGGGAGTTTTAGCACTCAAAAATGGTGATTTTTCACATTATTCTAAATATTTAACCGTAGATAGTTCGCTATCTGCGGTTTTTTTCGTATCTTTGTGCCCGATTTATGCGATGATGGTTCATATCCATCATCTCAAATCACTATAAACGAAAAAAGAAATTATACATAATAATTAATTATGAGCAAACAAGTAGAAAAGATTAAGGAGCTGATCGCTAAGCGCGAACAGGCTCGTCTTGGCGGTGGTGAGAAGGCCATCGAGAAGCAGCATGCACGTGGCAAATATACAGCTCGTGAGCGTATCGAAATGTTGGTAGATGCTGGCAGTTTCGAGGAGTACGACATGTTTAAGCTGCACCGTTGCACCAACTTCGGTATGGAGAAGAAGCAGTACCTCGGTGATGGTGTGGTAGCGGGTAGTGCTACAATAGCCGGCCGCCTGGTTTACGTATATGCTCAGGACTTCACCGTAAATGGTGGTTCACTCTCTGAGACTATGGCACAGAAGATCTGCAAGGTAATGGATATGGCAATGACTATGGGTGCACCTGTTATCTGTATGAACGACTCAGGTGGTGCCCGTATCCAGGAAGGTATCTGCGCCCTCGCTGGTTATGGTGAGATTTTCGAGCGCAACATCCTCGCTTCTGGTGTCATCCCACAGATTTCTGCTATCATGGGCCCTTGCGCTGGTGGTGCTGTTTACTCTCCAGCCTTGACCGACTTCATCATCATGAAGGAGCAGACTTCTTATATGTTCCTGACAGGTCCTAAGGTTGTAAAGACCGTAACTGGTGAGGACATCGATGCTGAGCACCTCGGTGGTGCATCTGTTCACGCAACCAAGAGTGGTGTTACCCACTTCGCTGCCAAAACAGAGGAAGAGGCTATCGAGATGATCAAGAGCCTGCTCTCTTACATCCCAAGCAACAATACAGAAGAGGCTCCACGCATAGAGTGCACAGACCCTATCGACCGTATGGACGATACTCTGAACGAGATTATCCCTGAGGATCCTAACCAGGCATACGATATGTATAAGGTGATTGGCGCTGTAACTGATAACGGAGAGTTCTTCGAGGTTCAGCCTAAGTTCGCCAAGAACATCATCACAGGTTTCGCCCGCTTCAATGGTCAGAGCGTGGGTATCGTAGCCAACCAGCCTTCAGCTTACGCTGGTGTACTCGATGTTAACGCTAGCCGCAAGGCAGCCCGCTTCGTCCGTTTCTGCGATGCATTCAACATTCCTATCGTATCTCTCGTTGACGTACCAGGATTCTTGCCAGGTACAGGTCAGGAGTACAACGCTGTCATCCTCCACGGTGCACAGTTGCTCTACGCTTACGGCGAGGCTACCGTGCCAAAGATCACTATCACATTGCGTAAGAGCTATGGTGGTAGCCATATCGTGATGGGTTGCAAGCAGTTGCGTGCTGACTTGAACTTCGCTTGGCCATCTTCAGAGATTGCCGTAATGGGTGCCAGCGGTGCCGTTGCCGTTCTCTGCGGTAAGGAAGCTAAGGCTAAGAAGGAAGCTGGCGAGGATGTAAAGGCATTCCTGGCTGAGAAGGAGCAGGAATACACCGACAAGTTCGCTAATCCATATCAGGCTGCTCAGTATGGCTACATCGATGATGTCATCGAGCCACGCAATACCCGTTTCCGCATCTGCCGTGGTTTGGCTCAGCTCGCAACCAAGCGCCAGAGCTTGCCAGCTAAGAAGCATGGCTGTATGCCAATGTAATGATATAATTAAACATTAGAATAAATGGATAAGAATATTTATGCTGCGATTGCCATGGCACTCTATGAGTACCAGGGCAATAACGTACACGACAAGGAGCCTGGCATCATTACGATCAAGCCACGTCAGACGATGTGGAACGCCAAGTTCTTGAGTTTAACAGCCAAACCATAAAGATAAAGAAATGAAAGAGTTTAAATATACAATTGACGGAAAAGAATACAAGGTTCAGATTGACGCTGTTGAGGGTAACATCGCAAGCGTGAACGTAAATGGCGAAGCTTACAAGGTTGAGATGGAACAGGAAGCTGAACCAGAGAAGAAGAAGGTAGTGCTCGGTCAGCCTGCTGCATCTGATGATGCTGAGGCTACTCCAGCTGCCAACGTAAATACAGCCAACGCTGTAAAGGCTCCTCTCCCTGGTACTATCACCAGCATCGAGGTGGCTGTTGGTCAGGAAGTAAAGGCTGGCGATACAGTTGTCGTTCTCGAGGCTATGAAGATGCAGAACAACATCGAGGCTGAGAAGGATGGCAAGGTTACAGCTATCTGCGTAAAGCCTGGTCAGGCAGTACTCGAAGAGGATGCTCTCGTGGTTATCGAGTAATTTGAGAATTATACTTCCTGATTCGGGAATTTATGATTCGGGAATTTATAAAGAATATCAAAGGTCGCAAGCTACGATAGTTTGCGACCTTTTTCTATACTGCTGTATGAGCATAAACTGCTATACAAAGTATTTTTTTTACCAAAAGACATAAAGTACAATAAAATGATAGATTTAACAGAAGAACAGATAAAAAGATACAGCCGCCACATCCTCCTTCAGGATGTAGGCCTCGAGGGACAGGAAAAGCTCCTCAATGCCAGGGTGCTCATCATTGGTGCCGGAGGCTTGGGTTCTCCAGTTGCCCTCTACCTCGCTGCGGCTGGCGTGGGACATATCGGTATCGTGGATGCCGATGTGGTTGACCTCAGCAACCTGCAACGCCAGGTCATCCACCAGACCAAGGACTTGAACACCCCTAAGGTGGAAAGCGCCAAGGAGAAGATGATTGCCATCAATCCTGATGTGGAGGTGACAACCTACCATACCTTCCTCGCCTCAGACAATGCCGAGGAAATCATCAAGCCATGGGATTTCGTCATTGATTGCACCGACAACTTCCCGGCGAAGTTCCTCATCAATGATGCCTGTGTGCGGCTGGGCAAGGCATTCTCGCATGGCGGCATCCTGAGATTCCAGGGGCAGACCTTCACCCATCTTCCAGGCACGGCTTGTTACCGTTGTTTCTTCAAGGAGCCACCTCCAGCAGGCGCTGTTCCTACCAGTAGCCAGGCAGGAGTCCTGGGTGCCATCGCTGGTATGCTCGGAACCATCCAGGCTGCCGAGGCATTGAAGTACTTCCTCGGTGTAGGCGACTTGCTCACCGACCGATTGCTCACCTTCGATGCCAAGACGATGAACTTCCGCACCATCAAGGTGAAGAAGCGTGCATCCTGCGAAATCTGCGGCGACCACCCTACCATCGATCATCTCATCGACTATGAGTAGGCTGCGTGTGATTTGAAACACCACTAAGATTTAGTGATTATTTTCGAATAAACACATATAACAAAAAGCAAAGTCACAATACTCAGCACCATCTGCCGGGTATTGTGACTTTTATTTTTAGAAACACCCCAAGCCCTATAAAGAGCAAAAACCTTGATTATAAGATACTTTATAAAACATTTCTCCTATTTTTCTTGCATGATTCAGATAATAATCGTATTTTTGCAGCAGATAAAATACGCAAGCTTATGAAAGAGAAAAGATATACATTGCCAGAAGAGCAGAAAGATGCAGCTTTCGCAGCAGAGCCTGCACCAGCCTATCACGGAAATGCCGCCATAGCACTTCCCGAGGATGAATGTGCAGAAGAAGATATTGACTGGAATAAGATTCCTATTGGCTGGCATCCGGCTAATGAAGAAGAAGCCGTGGCTAGGATTGAAGCTATTGAGGCGGAGTATGAGAATGGACAATATATTGATGCAGAAGAATTTGAAAAAGAACTAATTGCACAATATCCATGGCTAGCATAAGATTAACACTTTATTTCAAAAAGGAATTAAAGACTGTTATCGACTATGGATTAGTAGAATTCGGTAAGACCACAGTAAAGCGATTCCATAAAGAATATAAAGACATCAAGCATCGCCTGATGTTTCATCCTCTTTCTTCACCCAGAGAGCCATTGCTTAAGCGATTCCACCGCCCTTACCATAGTGCGATTATCAAGGAGAATTGGAAGATTATCTATCGCTACGACGAAACCAACGACCTAGTCATTTTAGTAGATTTATGGGATATGAGAAGAAGCCCTAGATATCTGATTAGACAATTCAAAAGAAAACTATAAAGGAAAGAGCTTATGAAAGAGAAAAGATATCCTATTGGCTGGCATCCGGCTAATGAAGAAGAAGCCGTGGCTAGGATTGAAGCCATTGAAGCGGAATACGAAAGGACAGGCAAGGCTACAGATTTTGAAGAATTTATAGAAGAATTAAAGGCAGAAGGATTATGGCTTATCCAATAAAAGCAATACCAACACTCTATGGTGAGGCGGCTCGTCGTTTCCAAGAAATGGCAGACGAAACTGAGCGCAAATATGATATTAGTCCCAAGCGAGACATCAAAAAAGATCCTCGCTATCGGGCTGTGCGCACAATACTCGAAAGATCTAACATAAAATAGGACATTGCAGGTGGTTCAAGAACGGGCTGAAGGCCCAAAAGCTCTTAGCCCAGGGCAGCGCCCTGGGTACACTCGCAGTCAACAATGCGCCCTGTAAGGGCAAAAGCTTCGTATAATATTTTTACTCCTAGCAAGCATTCATCTTGCAAATCCAAATAAAAATGGTTATAAAGCAGCATATATTCAAGGCTTTTGCCCTTACAGGGCGCAAGGTTACAACACACTAATACCCAGGGTGTTGCCCTGAACTATGAACTTCTGCCCTTTACCTTTCCGCTACGCGCCGGTGACCGTTGGTTCAGGGCGTGTGGTGGCTAGGAGCTTTGGGACTTCAGCCCGTGCTTGAACCACATGCGAAACTTGACTCACCTTCGGCAAATGCCCTTCAATTATATAAAATGAAGCTACTTTTTGTGATTTTTCTTTTCAAAAAGTTTGTTTTATCAAAGAATCTTTGCAGCAACAGAACTCGTTTGCATCCCATTAGAACTGCAAGCGAGTCATTTTTTTATTTAAAGAAAAATCTTTTTTCTCTAAACTAATGTCACTATTGCCACACTTTCTGATAACACTCTGGTATTTAGCGTTTTAAGCGTGGCAATAAGGGCATTTTTTATTATCACCTATTGCCACCTATTGCCACACTCCTGTTTTTTATTCTTTCCTCTTCACCCAAACCTTATGGCTGCCACGACCTAACGAATCTATCGGCGAAGTCTTGTCATTTGTCAGCTCCTTCAGTTCCATAGAGGCGGAAGTGCGGCTCAGGTTGTTGATGGAAGCATAATCGCCTAGGGTGAGGACTCCGTTCTTCTCTATCACCTCCAGGGCACGGGCGATGCGCTCTTCCCTGGAATAGAGCTGCTTGCGAATCACCTTTACGCCACCCATATCACGCTCCAGGTCACGATCGGTTTCACGCTTCACCTCCCTGATAAATTCAGGAGACGCCTTGAAATTGATGTCCTTCACGCCCACCTTGCGATACGTCATCTTATCATCTGCACTCTGCATTTCCGTAGGCTTATCGTCCTCGAAACCGAGGGAGAGGGAGAAGGTGCCGATGCCTTCCAGATTCACATTATAGCCCATAGAGAGCATTTCCACCAGCATATCAGCCACATCCAGCAACACAGCCTCCGTGGTACTTTCCGAAATACCACGATGGTAGCCCTGCATTCTCTTGATGAACTCTTTTCTGGATAGTGTCCGGTTGGTCACCATCTTGGGATAAACTCTGCGCTTGCCTTCATCACGCATATCTGTCAACTCCTGCAACTTGTACTTAGCCATATCTGTTTCCTTTCTTATTAAGATTGTTACACTCCTTATTGCAGCAGCTTTTGCATCCTACGGTATTTATTATCATACCTAAGGAGAAAAGTCCACAACCCTAGGAAGAAAAGTATTTAATCCTAGGAGAAATCTCCGTTCACCGACGTTGAATGTCCGTTCAGCGTCGGCGAACGGCGGTTCAACGTCGGTGAATGTCGGTTCAACGTCGGTGAACGAAACTTTCTGCTAGGCAAAGATACAACTTTATCCTATATTAACCAAGACTTTTCCTGAATATCTTCACTTTTCCATTCATAATTCTTCGTTTTTTGACCCTATTTCTTTGCGTATCCCAAATAATTGTGTTAACTTTGTAGTCATATTGCAAAACAAAGGTCAAAGGATTGCAAGCCAAAGACAAAGCAAAAGACTAAGATTAGACATTCTTATGAGTATGAAGATAATAGCAACCAGCGACTGGCACCTGGGCAACTTGTTTCACGGCAACGACCGTCTGCCGGAACACAAGCATTTCCTGAAATGGCTCCTGGAACAAATCGCTGAACAAAAACCCGATGCTCTCCTCATCGCAGGAGACATCTTTGATAACGGAAATCCATCGGCAGCGGCACAGACCGTTTATTACGAGTTTCTTGCCGATGCTACCCAACTGTGCCCTAACATGCAGGTCATCATTACCGCCGGCAACCACGATTCAGCCAGCCGACTGGAGGCTCCCCGTCCTCTGCTCACCCGATACCACGTGGAAATAAGAGGAAACGTAAGGAAAATCTGGCAGCAGGGAGAAAACGTAAGAAAAATCCGGCAGCAGGGAGAAAGCGAGGACGATGATAAAACCGGCGGGCATTGGATCTATTCCTTCGACGACCTCATCATCCCCGTAACCAGCGAGGAAGGAGAAGAAGTCATCATCCTCGCCGTACCTTTCCTAAGAAGCGATGTGGTGCAGAACGCCAGTTACTCGCAGGGAGTCAACGACTTTCTGAGAGAACTGACGGCAGAGGCTCGAAAGAAACACCCAGGCAGGAAGTGCATCATGATGGCACACATGTACGCCAAAGGTTCGGATATCGCCAAGAAGGATGCGAGCGAGAAAATCATCATCGGCGGACAGGAGGAAGTGGACCTGGAAGGATGGAACGAACATCCCGACTATATGACTTGCGGACACATCCACAAACGGCAACATATCTGGAACACCGACTGGGCAAGATATACGGGAAGTATCCTCCCGATGTCGTTTGCAGAGAAAGACTACACCCACGGAATCGACCTCATCACCATAGAACACGGAGAAGAGGAGGAAGGAAAGGAAACCGGCAAGAGCAAGGAATGGAAAGTAGATTTCCTGGAATACAAGCCTCAGCACTCCCTTCGCATTCTGCCCGAAGACGAGGAGGAACTGACCTTCAAGAAATGGCAGAAGCTCATCAATTCTGAACTCTCAGAGAGAACAGACGGCGAACTGAGCGACCACTTCGACTATGTGATGCTGAAGGTGAAACAGGAAAAGCTATCCAGCGATGACATCAAGGAACTGGAGAAACTCGTCAACGAAAAAGATGCCGTGCTCTGCAAGATCCAGCGCATCATCCCGCAACTGGACCTCTCCACCATACAGGGTTCCCTACACATCACCAGCATCGAAGACATCATCAACCGTCCTCCGCTCGACACGCTGAAGGAAGCCTTCGCCATCAGACACAACGCTCCGATGAACGAAAGACAGGAGAAAATGTTATCCGATTTATTAACGACATCATCATTATGAAATTCCTACAACTCGAAATACTCAACCTCGCTTCGCTTGACAAACAGGGAGGCGAGGTCATCAACTTTGAAGAAGGTGCCTTAGGCGAGAGCACCATCTTCAGCATCGTAGGTCCGACGGGCAGTGGCAAATCTACCCTACTCGATGCTATCTGCCTTGCCCTCTACAACCGCGCCCCTCGCTACCCCAGGAAGAAAGGAGACAAGAACCAGAACATCGAGATTTTCGGGGTCACAGATGCCAGCGAAAACAACCGACTGGCTCCTACCGATAGTAGAAACATCCTGACACGTGGCAAGAAGGAAGGCTACAGCAAACTCACCTTCCTTGCCAACAACGGCAGCATCTACCGCGCAGAATGGCACGTCAGATTCCAGAGAGTGCGCTACGAGAACGCCAAGACTGCGCTCTATAAAATCACGAGAAACGGAGAAGAGATAAGGGAGGAAACTGCCGACTGGAACGAACTGCCGAACATCATCGGACTCGACTACGACCAGTTTCTCCGCACCGTGCTCATCGCCCAAGGCTCGTTTGCCAACTTCCTGACAGCAAAGGAAAACGAACGGTACGAACTCCTGGAAAAACTCATCGGATGCGAGGAAACCTATACGAACATCGCTACTGAAATCAAGAAGGCGAAAGACCAGGCAACGGATGCCTACAACCAGATGTCAGCATCGGTGGAAGTCGTAAAACAGAACCTGCTGAACGATGAAGAACTCATCCAGCTGCAAGAAGAAATTGCCCGTCTGGAAAAGGCAGAGAAGGAACTCGACAGCCAGTTGAAAGCCATCTCGAAAGACCTGCAATGGTTTGAGGAAAACGATAAGCAAATAAAACAAATCTCTATCTGCCAAACAGATATGGAGCAAGCATCAGATGCCATCAAAGAGATGCAATCCCAGATTCTCCGTCTGCAGTTGCACGATGAAGTACAGCCTGCCGTCAACCTGCTGCAGGAAGTAGAGCGACAGACGCAAAGCATCCACGAACAGGAAGAAAACATCCTAAAAGCGGAAGGAAACATCAAAAGTCAAGAGTCTGCCATCGATGAAAGCGAGAAAACTCTCGCCAGTCTGAAGGAAGCAGTAAGCAAGGCACAGGAACAGCTGGAAAAGGCGCTGCCGGTCATCGCTGAAGCAAGGGCACTGAAAACAAAAATGGAAGCGGCAATGCCGAATCTGAAAGAAAAGAAAGAGGCATTGGAGTTGGCACAGAAAGAGAATCAAACTGCCTTGAAAGACGTGGAGGAAAACGCCCGAAACATCAAAAAATGGGAAGCTGAAACGGAGAAAGCGAACCTTGCCCTCAAAACGACAAAGGAAGAAATTGCCAAGCAGAAACAGGTTCTGCACGAAGCGACGCAAGCCGCTGAACAGGCTTGGGAGACGGAAAGAAACAAGACTGCCGGACAGAATATAGAGGAACTGCAGAGCAATAAATCGGCAGCCGAAAAGAAACTGCAGGATGTCCAGCAAGCCATCAAGGTGGTGGCTCATCTCGATGCCGCCACAGCAGAAAAGCAGAAGAATGAGGAGCGCATCCTGGTCTTGGGCAATAGAAATGCTGAGATAGATGAAGCGCTAGGCAAGTTGACCATCGAGATCTTGGAGAAAGAGACCCTAACGCTAAGAAATGCCTACACCCTGATGGTAAGTGAAAAATGGGAGATTCATCGTGCCAACCTGACCGAAGGCAAACCTTGTCCGCTCTGCGGCAGCACGACCCATCCTTATCATACCGACAACAAACAGTTTGAGGAAGCCACCACAGAACTCTCGCAACTTCTGAAAGCCAAGGAAGATCTGCTAAAACTGCAGCAGAAACAGGAGAAGAACCTTTCCGGCGAGAGAAAACAGAACGACGGCGAAGTACAGACGCTCCAGAAACAACAGAAAAAACTGTCGGGTGAAATCGCAACTTACGAAGAGGAATGGAAGGCTCTCATCGCCCAGTATCCAAAGATTCCAAAGGCAGAGGCAGAACTGAAATCGCTCTTGCCTATCTATGAAAACAAGGCGAAAGATGCGAGCAGCAAACTGAGCCTCTTTAACAAGATTCAGAAAGAGATAGAACGGCTGACCCAACTCAAGGACAAGGCTGTGAAGGATGAAGCTGCGTATGAAAGCAAGGCTTCAACAATACTGAATGAAGTCCAGGAAATCACTTCAACCTGCGCAACAAAACTAGCTGAGCAGAAAGCACTTACAATCAACCTCACTTCGCAGCAAAAGAGTAAGGAGGAGGCTTACGAAAAAGCCCTTCAGATATGGAATAGCGCCAAGAAGGAAATGGAGGAATGGCAGGAGCAATACAAGCAGATTCTGAATGGAGAAGAACCTGATGCGGCTGAACAAAGACTGACAGCAGCAAAGGATGAGGCTACGAAAGCAGCAGATAACCAGAACGAGAATATCAACAAACTGAAGGCGGAACTCGCCAACTGTAAAGGTTCGCATCAAACTATGCTGTCTCAGAACAAGACGATGAAAGAGAATCTGCTGGCGAAGGAAAAGGAACTCGACCTTTGGATTGAGGAATATAACAAGCAGCTTGAAGAAAAGAGCATCGAAGGAAAAGACTCCGAAGAGGAAGGCATCGAGGAAAGAAGTATCGAACTAAGCCTTATCGACCGAAATACCATCCGGGAGATGCTTCACTCTGTCGAAGACTGGAATGCCATCCGTCGGGAAAAGGACGAAAAGGAGAAAGCCGTGGCTTCAACCACCGCCCTTTACCAGAGTGCAGAAAAGGCGCATCAGCAGCACTTGGAACATCAGCCAGCCCAAACCCGTGATGCTCTCTTAGCCATTCAGCAGGAGTATCAGGAGAGAAGCCAGCGCAACGAACTGATAGCTGCCAACGCCAGGATGCAGAACCATCAGGAAGCCATGAAGCAGTTGGGCGACAAGGCTGAGGCTCTGCAACTCGTAACCCAGGAAAAGGACGACTGGACAGCCATTACGGATGCCATCGGAGCAGACGGAAAGACGCTGCGCAAGATAGCCCAATGCTATACACTCAGTTTCCTGATAGCGCACGCCAACCAGGAAATCAGAAAGTTCAATAGCCGTTACGAACTGCAGCAGGTAAAGCATTCGCTGGGCATCCGAGTCATCGACCACGACCGTGCCGACGATATCCGAGACACCACCTCCCTATCAGGTGGCGAAACCTTCATCGTGAGTCTGGGTCTCGCCTTGGGCTTGTCGGCGTTATCCTCCCGCAACATCTCCTTCGAAAACCTGTTCATCGACGAAGGTTTCGGAACCCTTGACCCCGATACCCTCGCCACTGTCATCGACTCCCTCGCCATGCTGCAAAGTTCGCAAGGCAAGAAGGTGGGCGTCATCAGTCATACCGACACGATGAGCGAGCGCATCACCACCCAGATAAGGATTATCAAGAATGGCAACTCCGGCAGCAGCCATATCGAGATCTATCCTTAACCCATCGCAATTACACCTTAAATTATATAGTAATAAAACAAAAGAAAGGGTGTGCCATAAGTCCATGACACACCCTTTCTTTTGTTTCCATTGAATATTAAACCCTGTTTCCCTCTTTAGGGAAAACTACGGTTGGCTTGAAGGTCTTTGCCTCCTCAAAGTCCATCAGGGCATAGGCGATGATGATGACGGTATCACCTACCTGCACCTTGCGGGCTGCTGCACCGTTCAGGCAGATACAACCGCTGCCACGCTCACCCTTGATGATATAGGTCTCCAGGCGCTCGCCATTATTGTTATCCACAATCTGCACCTTCTCTCCTGCTATCAGGTTAGCTGCGTCCATCAGATCCTCATCTATCGTGATGCTACCCATGTAATTCAGGTTAGCCTCAGTTACTGTCACACAATGGAGCTTACTCTTCAATACTTCAATCTGCATTGTTCTGTTATTACTTTTATCTATTACGGATTAAACTTAATAAAGAAATCTATAGAGGAATTATCCTTTATACTTGATATGGTCGATGAGACGGATAGGAGTCTTGCCGCAATATACGGTGATGCAACCTACCACGTAGGCGCTATCCTCCCAAGATGCCACATCCTGCAGGCTGTCGCCATCCACAATCTGGAAATACTCCACCTCCAGACCATCCACGGCATTGATGTCGCTCACCACCTTGTCGTGAGTTTCCTGCACGGTATTATTCTTGGCAAACTCTACGCTCGCCTTCAGAGCCTTGTAGATATTCGGTGCGATGGCACGCTCATCAGCAGAGAGCAATGTATTGCGGCTGCTCTTAGCCAAGCCATCCTCATCACGGATGATAGGACACTCCACAATCTGCACATCACTGTTGATGTACTTCACGAGCTGCTTGATGACAGCAATCTGCTGCCAGTCTTTCTCACCGAAATAAGCACGGTTAGGATGAACGATATAGAACAGGCGACTTACTACCTGGCATACACCATTGAAGTGGCCCGGACGCTTGGCACCCTCCATCACGGTACTTACCGGAGGGAACTCGAAGTGGCGGGTATCCGGTGTAGGATACATCTCCTCTACAGAAGGAGCAAACACATAGTCAGCGCCACAAGCCTCAAGGAGCTTGCAGTCAGCATCGAGTGTACGTGGATAACGCTCCAGGTCACCCTTGTCATTAAACTGAGTAGGATTCAAGAAAACGGAAACTACCGTAACACCGTTTTCCTCAACACTGCGCTTTACCAGAGAGGCATGACCCTCATGAAGCGCACCCATAGTTGGCACAAGGCCGATTTCCTTTCCCTCCTTGCGACGATCGAAAAGTTCGTTCTGGAGGTCAACAATCTTATTGATTACTTTCATCTTCTTATCTGTTTTCGGGTGCAAAATAACAACTTTTTTCTCAAATAAGAAAGAAAAAACCTAAAAATATGCGAATTATTGCCGAAATTATTGAATTTCAGAAGAAAAATACGCTTTTTTGGAGTTTTTTTTGTACCTTTGCACCTAATTCGTAAGAATAATAATTAAATTTATGGCAAAGAAAGTATTATTTATCAATCAGGAGATCGACCCATACGTAGCCGAGACCCACATGTCTATCATGGGACGCGAATTACCTCAGAAAATGCAGGAAGCAGGCTTTGAGATTCGCACCTTTATGCCTAAATGGGGCACCATCAATGAGCGTCGCGGCCAGCTGCACGAGGTGATTCGCCTGTCTGGTATGAACCTTATCATCGATGATACAGACCATCCGCTGATCATCAAGGTTGCATCTATACCAACAACACGTCAACAAATCTATTTCATTGATAACGACGATTACTTCACCCGCCGCCAGATGGCAGCCGACGAGCAGGGTGTGGAATATAAAGATAATGGGGAGCGCGCCATCTTCTTCGCACGCGGCGTACTGGAAACCGTGAAGAAGCTTCGCTGGCAGCCAGACGTCATCGTATGTCAGGGCTGGGTAAGCGCTGTGGTTCCTTTCTATATCAAGACGGCATACGCTGAGGAACCTTCCTTCGCCAACTCAAAGGTGATCATCTCACTCTATACCAACGAGCTGAAGGGCGAACTCGGCACACACTTCAAGCGCTGCGTGGAGTTCCGTGATGCCAAGTCGGAACTGCTCGCTGACTACAAGGAGGACTTCGACTTCATCGAGCTGGGCAAGATGGCCATCGACTACAGCGACGGCGTGATTGAAGGCGAAAGCCTGTCAGACAGAACTCTCTTGGATTATGCCAATGAGAAGAGCAAACCAACCCTCGCTTATCCTGGCGATGACTTTGCGGATGCCTACAAGACATTCATCAACGAAGTATGCCCTGATGAGGAGTAAGCTTCAGAAATTAGACACATTTCAAGGATAATGAAGATTTTAAGACTATTTACAGCGTTATTTATAGCAGCGATGACTATTGCTGCATGTGATGACACCACCGACAACATCGGATCGTCGATCACCAACGACGTTGATAACATCTCTATCAAAGACCAGGTGTTCAACGTCACCTCACGCTCCATCGTTTCCCGTCCGGTTCTGAGCCGAAACAATACGGGTATGATCGGTATGGTGAAGGATCCTGAGACTGATACCTACGTAGCTGGCGACTATATGACCCAGTTTGGCGTACTGTCATCATTCAGTCTGGACACTTTGGAGTACATCCGCAATGCACACGAAGGCAGGATCGAGGCAGACTCATGCTATCTCCTGGTATCATACAAGACTACATACGGTGATACCCTCGCACCGATGAAGGCTACTGCCTACGAGATGAGCAAGCCGATGAGCGAGAATCAGAAGTATTACTCAGACTTTGATGCCTTCAAGGACAACTGGGTGAGCGAGAACAACTATAAGGCGAGCGCCACCTATAACCTGAACAGCACGACAATGGCTTTCAAGATCTATCTGAACAAGCCATATAAGGCAAAGGATGGCAAGACCTACAAGAACTACGGTTCTTATGTGATGAATACCTTCGTGGATCACCCTGAGTACTTCAAGACCAACTGGGACTTCCTCAACAAGGTTTGTCCAGGTTTCTATATCAAGCATGCCGGCGGTATCGGAAACGTAGCCAACATCTGGAATACCGAATTGCAGTTCTACTACAAGATCCAGAAGAAGGTGAAGAACTCTGCGGGCAACGACAGTATCGTAACAGGTCTCGCTTTCAACCGCTTTGACGGTACAGAAGAGGTGTTGCAGCTCAACAAGATTACCAACGACAGCACGACTTTGGATAGTCTGGCAAAGGATGAGAGCTGCACCTACCTGAAGTCTCCAGCCGGCATCTTCACAGAAGTAACGTTGCCAGTAGAGGATATCATGAAGGGTCATGAGAAGGATACGCTGAATACAGCCACCATCTCTTTCCCAAGAATGAATAATGTAGATAACAACAACGACTATCAGTTCAGCGTTCCTTCTACTATCCTGATGGTACAGAAAGACAGTCTGGATGCCTTCTTCAAGAAGAACAAGCTGACAGACAACCGCACCTCCTATACGGCTTCTTACAACAAGAACTCTACAGGCGTGAAGAATGCCTATACCTTCTATAACATCAGTAACCTGGTTACGGCGATGTACAGGAACAAGGGCAAGAGTGAAAACTGGAACACGGTGGTGCTGGTACCTGTGACCTTGACCACAAGTACACAGAACAATGCTACCGTGATAACCAAGATCAATCACGATATGCAGCTCACCTCTACCCGACTGATCAAGGCGACGGATGATCCTGACAAGGATTACACCACCAAGGACGGCAAGCGGGTGGCTACGGGTCCTGTTCAGATCAAGGTGATCTACAGTAAGTTCAAGGAATAAATTCATGGCAGATAATTTTCTTGAACGCCACCGCGAAGATTACGAGCAGCGCAAGGCTGCCTGGCTGAGACGCAAGAAGCATCTTCCAAAAATCAAGAAGCCTGCCATTCAGCGTCCTGATGATGAAGCTTTATAAAAAAGATTCTATATGAAAAAATCCCAGTTGGAAGTTCTTTTCCAGCTGGGATTTTTTCATATCCTCAGTTTTATCTTCTTTCTATTATCTATGAGAGAATGGTGAACTTGGCAAACTTCAGAAGCAACTGCTTGGTTCCTGCATTCTGGAACTCTACGGTAGCCTTCGTGTTCTCTCCGGTACCTTCTATCTTCAATACCGTTCCTATTCCAAAACGCTGATGCTCAATTCTACAGCCCTCGGTGAGAGAACCTGCAGCTGAGGAAGCATTAGAAACAGAAGATGCTACGGATGAAGAACTAGCGGTATCACCCATGATTCTATGTACTGCATTCACAGCTCTTACAGATTTAAATCCTGGTTTAGGATCAGCCATGAACTGCGAAGCTACCGGCTTAGAGTTCTGATAATCACGTCTATAGCCTGACCTGTCTCTATCCCATGGCATTCTTCCGCCATAGCCACCATCAGAACCATATCTACTACTTGAACCATAGCCACCAAACGAACTTCTTTCCCCACCGAATGAAGATTCAGGAGCCTCTTCTCCTCCCTCTATCAGACTGGCATCAATCTCATCGATGAAGCGGCTCGGATTATCAAATTCCATCTTGCCATATCGGAAACGGTTCTTGGCATTGGTCAGGATGCAATGCTTCTCGGCACGGGTAATCGCAACATAGAGCAGACGACGCTCCTCTTCCAGCTCCCTGACAGAAACTGCAGCAAGCGGACTCGGGAAGATATTCTCCTCCAAACCTACTACGAAAACAGTAGCAAACTCCAGACCCTTTGCCGCATGAATCGTCATGAGCGAAACTCTCGGTTCATCCTTCTCTCCCTCACTGTCCGCATCCGTCAGCAGCGCCACATCCTGCAGATAATCAGTAAGATAAGCTTCATCCATCCGTCCCTCTTCCTGGCGTCCTGCCACGAAGGTCTGCATACCACTCAGAAACTCCTCCAGGTTTTCCTGGCGAGCCAGGTCATCGGCATTCTTGCCCGACATGATATCCTCGCTGATTCTACTCTCCCTGATGATGGCATCACCCAGTTCATAGACATCCAGGGTATGCGAACGGTCGATGAACGAAGAGATGAGCAGGCGGAAATTCTCGAGTTTCGTCTGCGTACCCTTGTTGACATTCAGTCCATAATGTTCCACATTACCTATCACCTCCCAGAAACTCACCTGATTCTGATGGGCACAATCGGCAATCTTCATCACGGTAGTAGCACCGATGCCACGAGCCGGATAATTGATGATACGCTTGAAAGCCTCCTCATCGTCAGGGTTGGCAACAAGGCGGAAATAGGCGATGATATCCTTGATTTCCTTACGCTGATAGAAACTCAAGCCACCATAAATACGATATGGGATACCCTGCTTTCTGAATTCCTCCTCGAAGCTGCGGCTCTGGGCATTGGTACGATAGAGAATGGCAAATTGATCGTATCCGCAATCATCCTGCCGCTTGATGCGCTGGATATTCTTCGCCACTATCAGAGCCTCCTCCTTGTCGCTGTAGGCTGGCTTATACAGTATCTTCTCTCCTTTATCATTTTTGCTGAACACCTCTTTCTGAATCTGATTGCGGTTATGATGAATCAGACTGTTGGCTGCCTCCACGATGGTCTGGGTAGATCGGTAGTTCTGTTCCAGTTTAAAGAGTTGGGTTCCAGGCAATTGCTTCTGATAATTCAATATATTGTCGATGTTGGCACCACGGAAGCTATAGATACTCTGCGAATCATCACCCACGGCACAAACACGCAGTTTTTCCTTACAGAGCTGCATCACGATAGACATCTGCACATGGTTGGTATCCTGATACTCATCCACCAGGATATAATCGAACCTGCCGGCATACTTCTGTCTGATTTCCTCGTGATCTCTGAAAAGCTGGAAAGTAAGCATCAGGAGATCATCAAAGTCCATCGCATTCGCCTGACGGCAACGCTGCACGTATGCCACATAAATCTTTCCGATGGCAGGCATCTTGGCACGCTTGTTCTGCTCCAGGATGGCAGGGTCGCTATCGTAGGCTTCAGCAGTTACCAGGTTGTTCTTCGCCATCGAAATCCGGGCGTGAACAGCAGCAGGCTTATAGGTCTTGTCATCCAGTCCCATCTCCTTGATGATTGCCTTCAGCAGTGAGCGAGAGTCACTTTCATCATAGATGGTAAAATTATTATTGAAACCGATATGCTCAGCTTCAGCACGGAGAATACGGGAGAATATGCTATGGAAGGTACCCATATAGAGATGCTGGGCGAGATCATCGCCCACCAGTTTTCCGATACGTTCCTTCATCTCCCTTGCCGCCTTATTGGTAAAGGTAAGCGCCATGATGCTCCAAGGCTTCATGCCCTGGCTCAGGAGATAAGCAATCTTATAGGTAAGCACACGCGTTTTGCCCGAACCTGCACCGGCAATCACCAGCGAAGGTCCGTCAATATACTCTACCGCAGCACGCTGCGCATCATTCAAGTCGTTCAATAAATCCATGAATCAATATTTACAGGAAAAACTATAAACTATCAACTGTTAACAATCAATCACTTCCCCCTATATCCTCCTACAGCCGTGCTTGGGTCGTAGTCTTCACCCTCACGAGGGAACGAAGGGATGAATTTCATCTGATGTTCAATCTGTCGCTGGCGCTTCTTCATATAAGCGCTCGGATACAGGGAACTGAACTTTCTAGGATTAGGCAGCGTAGCAGCTATCAGGGCACACTCGTCACGGAAGAGATCCTGCGCTTTCTTGTTGAAATGATACTCAGCCACCGCATCGACACCATAGATACCCGGTCCCATCTCGATACTGTTGAGATAGACCTCCATGATGCGCTGCTTGCTCCACATCATTTCGATGAGAAAGGTGAAATACACCTCAAATCCCTTGCGGGTCCAGGAACGGCCCGGCCAGAGGAAAACGTTCTTGGCGGTCTGCTGACTGATGGTACTGGCACCATGCACCTTACCGCCACGGGCATTATTCTTGGCAGCACTCTCAATGGCATTGAAGTCGAAGCCATGATGCTTGAGGAATCGGGCATCCTCGCTCGCCATCACCGCCACAGGCATGTGAGGGGATATCTTATCCATCGAAACCCAGTGATGATGCAAGGTAATACTTTCACCATCAGCTACTTGCTGAAAACAGCGGATAATCATCAACGGAGTAACATATACCGGAACAAAACGGTAGGCTACTACAGCAAGAATGGTGGTACTGAAAAACAGCACCACCACCCATCTTACGATATTTCTAATCTTTTTTAGAATCATCTATCTTCTTTTTCCCTTCCGGGAACCTCATTCGTTTTTACTTCAATGTACCATTGTTAGCAGCATTCACCATTGCCTGGCTAGCATACATGTAAACCTCTACACGACGGTTCTGAGCGCAGGCTGCTGTAGTATTGACCACAGGATTAGCTGAACCCAAGCCCTCTACGCTCTTGATCTGGCTGCTGGTAACACCGCATGACTTCAAGTAGGTAGAAACGGCATTGGCACGATTCTGGCTCAAAGGCAAGTTGATGCCATCATTACCTGTAGCATCGGTGTAACCCTGGATAGCTACCTCGCAGTCGGCATTGTTCTTCAAAACCTGGGCAAACTGAGCCAAGTCGTTCTTAGCGCTTGCATTGAGCGCATATTTGTTGGTCTGGAAGAGGATACCAGAATCGAAGGTTACCTTGACAGCTGTCAAACCATTGGCATCTGTAACGGTAGAAACCTGCGCATTCTTCACAGCCTCTGCCTCAGCCTTTACCTTATCCATGTGCTTTCCAATCAAGTTACCCGCTGTACCACCAACAGCAGCACCGATAGCAGCACCTACCACTGCACCTGTACCACGATGGCTGTTATTGAGCAAACCACCAACCAAGGCACCAAGAGCAGCACCAGCACCTGCACCAGCAGCAGTACCAGTCTTCTGACTAGTTCCACAACTTCCCAAAACGAGCAGCATTGAGAGCGCTGCAGCAGTAAATTTCATCTTTTTCATACTATAATTCTCCTATATTTATGTTATTTAAATGCAAAGATACGTCTTTTTTCTCCAATATGGAGGGTTTTCTAATATTTTTTTGTAATTTTGCATGCAAATTTAAGGGTATTTGTCCAAATGGCGAAAGGAAATCGCCTATTTCGGGGCGGAAATTCCCTATTGACCGTGTTTTCACGCTCAAGATACATCGTGTTTTCACGCTCAAAATATCAAGCAGAATTTAAAAACAAAATATATAATTAGTAATATGGCTAAAGAACTTAAGAATTTAACCAAGCGCGCTGACAACTACAGTCAGTGGTACAATGATTTGGTAGTAAAGGCTGACCTCGCAGAGTTGTCACCAGTTCGTGGTTGTATGATCATCAAACCATACGGCTACGCAATCTGGGAGAAGATGCAGCAGCAGCTCGACAAGATGTTTAAGCAGACAGGTGTACAGAACGCATACTTCCCTCTCCTCATCCCGAAGAGTTTCTTCTCTCGTGAGGCAGAGCACGTGGCAGGTTTCGCCAAGGAGTGTGCTGTGGTTACTCACTATCGTCTTCGTTCTACAGAAGATGGAACAGAGGTTGAGGTGGATCCTAATGCCAAGCTCGATGAGGAGCTGATCATCCGCCCTACTTCAGAGACCATCATCTGGAACACATATAAGAACTGGATTCATTCATGGCGTGACCTCCCTATCCTCTGCAACCAGTGGTGTAACGTGATGCGTTGGGAGATGCGTACCCGTCCATTCCTCCGTACTTCTGAGTTCCTCTGGCAGGAGGGTCATACTGCTCATGCTACCAAGGAAGAGGCAGAAGCAAAGGCTCAGGAGATGCTGAAGGTATATGCTGAGTTCGCTGAGAAATATATGGGTGTTCCTGTATTGCAGGGTGTGAAGAGTGAGACTGAGCGCTTCGCCGGTGCATTGAACACTTATACCATCGAGGCAATGATGCAGGATGGCAAGGCGCTGCAGAGCGGTACTTCTCACTTCCTGGGTCAGAACTTCGCCAAGAGCTTCGATGTTACCTATCTGAATAAGGAGAACAAGCCTGAGTATGTATGGGCTACTTCATGGGGTGTTTCTACCCGACTGATGGGTGCCCTCATCATGGTTCACAGCGATGACAACGGTCTGGTATTGCCTCCAAAGCTGGCTCCTATCCAGGTGGTAATCATTCCTATCAACAAGGGCGACGAGCAGTTGGCTCAGATTACTGCCAAGCTGCAGCCAGTTATCGACCAGCTCCGCGAGTTGGGCATCAGCGTGAAGTATGATGACAACACAGCTAAGCGTCCTGGCTTCAAGTTTGCTGACTACGAGTTGAAGGGTGTACCTGTTCGTCTCGCTATGGGTGGCCGTGACTTGGAGAACAACACCATCGAGATCATGCGTCGTGATACCTTGGAGAAGGAGAACGTAAGCTTCGACGGCATCGTAGAACGCGTGAAGGATATGTTGGAAGACATCCAGAAGAACATCTTCGAGAAGGCTCGTGCTTACCGTGATGCTCACGTATATGAATGCGACAACTACGAGGAGTTCAAGGAGCGTGTAAAGAATGGCGGTTTCTTCCTCTGCCACTGGGACGGTACAGCCGAGACCGAGGCAAAGATCAAGGAGGAGACTCAGGCTACCATCCGTTGCGTGCCATTCGCTTACGAGCAGACTCCGGGTGTTGATATGGTGAGCGGCAAGCCTGCCGTAGCTCGCGTTATCATCGCAAGAAGTTATTAATTCACCCCGGTGTCAGGGGGAACAAATCCTGACACCCTATATATTATAAAAACATGAGGCAGTTGATACTTTACATCATTTTTCTGATGTCCATGGTCTTCGCAGGCTATGGAGAGGTATCTGCTGCCTCTGTTTCTTTATCCCATCAGGATTCTTCAGCTGTAGAAGCTGCTGATGCTACGCACAAGAAGGATGGATCGTATGCGGCAGAAGCCGGTCATACGACGAAGGATAGACTTGCCAAGGTTACACCTCACCAACAGGAGCAGGATGCCCAGCTGGAAGATGCATCCAATGCCGCCTATCGGGTATGCAGCAGTCGTCCACAGCGTTTGTTGCCAAGTGGCAACATACATGGCAACCCATCTGCAAGCAGTAGATTGCTAATCCATAGAATCCGATTTTTATCATCCCTTTTATCAGTCATAGAAGGTGCGAAGGAGCCTTTCCGCCAGGAAACTGCCCCTATCCACTTTGATGTCGCCAGCAAGTATTATGTCATTTGCCTGCGGCATCTCATCTGTTAGTTCTTCTTTTTATATATTATAAAAGGTGTAAAGCTTTTGCCCTTACAGGGCGACAGGTTTGTGCCCGTTAATACCCAGGGTGTTGCCCTGGGCTAAGAGCTTCTGCCCTTTCAGGGCGTATGGAGCCATACTAGCAAAAAGTCGGCATATAATAAAGTGGCATATAATAAAGCCAGTATATAATAAGGTGTATGCATGGCATACGATTATTTACAAAAAACAGATTTATATATATATTTAAAGAAGAAATAAGATTATGGCTAAGATTAATCATTTAGATATGGGTGCGGAAGTATTGGCACTCGACGATGTACAGGTAAAGAAGGGTTTCATGGGTTTGACCATCAAGTTGATCTACAAACCAACCAACAGTGCAATCAAGATCAAGGAGAAGGAATACTCTACAGAGGATGGCAAGAAACTTATCAACATCCTGAGCTCTGCCCCTAGCGAGGTAGAATCTTCTATCCAGAAGTTCCCGGTATCAGCCATCAGTATGGGTAATATGAAGCTGCAGGCATGCCTCTCTGACGACCATCAATTTGTAGCCACTCAGCTCCTTGCCTTCAAGGATTTCGGCTACCAGCCAGTTACAGAGATGGTAACCTATACAGGCAAGACAGCCGAGGCATTCGCCCAGCTATTCTAATATCCAACTGGTATCATATAAATTAAAAGGGTGCGTCACGGATTGATGACGCACCCTTTTTCATATACGGATTCTTTCTTATTGCATACAACAAGAGAAGTGGTTAGAATCCCCACTTTTCCTTGACCGTATTCGGATCACAAGAAGCATTTTCTACACTTCTCTCAATATCATCCGGAAGATTGCAGAAGAAATCAAGTCCTGTCAGTTCTTCCAGCTTCCTGATATTGACCACATGACCCTTTACCGTTTCAGACGAACCATAAGCGTTGTGGCGGAACCAGAAACCGATAGCCTGATAACCTTTGGCATTCTTCAGAAGAACCGCACAGAAGAAATACTTCGGAACGATATAACCATTCTTCGTATAATTCAGAATCTGACCAGAAGAGTCGATGGTGCCACCTTTGCACACATAAAGTGTATCTTTGGCATGAGATGCCTGGGTACTCATATCGTAGGTAAGGAAATTACGGACCAGCTTCTCCATATCTTCCCAGATACCCGCATTGAAATTATGCATCTGCGGATACATATTGGTCATATAGAAGGTCTGTCCATTGGCATCCTGACTGTAAACTCTATCCTCAGAAGCTACGATGTGACCACGATCATATCCACTTCCGCTAAACTCCTTGCTAACCGGTGGCTGACAATCAGCATCTACATCCGGGTCTTTCTGGAACGGATCCCCACTCCATTTCTTGCCCATCCAAGTAGCACCTTCCCACTGCTTTCTGGTCCAGTTTTTCTTATTATTAGACTGGCAGATCTGATAGCAGCACCATCTTGGCGACTTCTTATCCAAATCGTAGTAAGTGGAATAGGTTACGCCATAGTCAGCCGTTCTGCGAACGAGCACTACATTTCTAGAAGTTCCATTCGCCACAATCTTAGGGAATTCCAACCCTGTTGCTTCTGTTGGAACAGAAGCAGAAACCACATTCTTATTCGCATTCGAATCTTTCAGAGAGCCCTGGTCATCACCATCACTACTGCACGCAGAGAAAGCCAAGAGGAAACTCAAGGAAAGAAGATAAATCCATTTTGTCTTCATAACTACAATTGAAAAGCGAGAACATCACCTATCCAGCAACGTTCTCGCTTAACCTTATTTATTTATTAAACTTACGTATCAGATTACTTTCCCTTAGAGAAGAGGAATGCACCACCTACCTGAGAAGCGTCCTTGTAAGATGTATGATAACCGATGATGGTAATCTTATCACCAAAGTTCAAGCCAAGCTCACCAGCCTTCTTGCTTTCACCATCCCAGCCTGCAGTCAAGCCATAGACGTAAGCAGAACCAGTTGCATCTGTCAAACCGAAGTTACCGTAGGTCTTCAAATCATTTCTCTGACCGGCAAACTCTGTAATGGTACCTTCCAACATATAATATACGTTTTTGTCATCTTTCTTAGTCAGGAAGTCAGCTACAGAAATCTTGGTTACTACCTTCACAGCCTCCAAAGTAGCATTCTTCATCTGACCTGTACCATTATAGATGTCCTTCACACCAGTAAGTGTTACAACATCGCCTACCTTCAAGCCCTTCTTCTGGAAGTCGCCCTTAGCACCGATACCGTAAACGTATGTTTCGCCAGTAGCATCCTTGATGTAGCAATTACCGTATGTTGGATTAGCAACCTTGGTAATGACACCAGTCAGACGATAAACGGTAGAACCCTTCTCAGCCTTGTTGAAGTCAGCAATAGGGCATTCGATGATAGAACCCAACTGATAAGCTACAGCAGTAACAGTAGAGCTTTGCTTACCCTTAGTAGAAGTGAAACCGATGCTGGAAGAACGAGCACCACCTGCATTGGCATTGGCATGGAATGTAATCTCAGCCTTTGTACCACTGGTAACGATACCCTTAACAGACAACCAGCTCTGATCAGCCTCAGGGATATCAACAGTTACGCCTTCACCCTTTACGGTCAAGGAAACCTTGAAGTCCTCACCAGCCTTATCCAATGTATCCTTGTCGAGTTCTTCAACCTTGATCAAAGACTTAGTATAGCTCAAAACGGTTACATTTTTCAACTGAGGTGAACCTCCATAAGTGGTTCTAGGACCCTGGATGGTAACCTCATCACCTTCCTCCAGCTTCAAGCTAGCAAAATTCTGCGCACTACCATTGGCATCCAGTGTACCATAAACATATACTTCACCGGTAGCATCCTTGATATACCAGTTACCATATACGGTATTGGAAAGCTTGGTGAGCGTACCCTTCACCTTATAAGTCTCACCATCATTACCTGCCAGGATTTCAGCACAGGTAGAGAATGGAGGATTCAATACACCCTGAATCACGGTGATGTACTGAGTCTGAGCACCACTTACCAACTTGAAGGTACTATTGTTAGCACCCTTTGTAGCAGCAGCATTGAAGACAACATGAGTTGTACCTGCACTACCACCCTTGCAAGAAGAAGATATCCAGGCAGGAATAGAATCCACAGGATTGCCCTTCTTATCGTTGGTAACAAACTTCCAGTCAGCAGCAGAAGTAACATCAAATTCAACCTGTCCACCCTCTACCGGAATAGAGAGAGAAGACTGAGAAAGCTGAATGCCATCAAGCTGACCTAAGTCCTTATCATCGCTACAACTTGCAAAGAAGCCTGCTACGGCGATCATTGCGATGAATAAATATTTAAATTTCATAATTTCGATACTTTATTAATTAGAAGATGTAACGGAGACCCACTGATGCATACCAGCACTGACCGATAGCGTGATTTGGTACGAAAGTCTTGGTGTTACCATTGATTGACTTTGGAGTAGAGAAGGTTGCATAACCATCTGCATCCTGACCCTCGTAACGCAAGATACGTGGATCTGAACCAATCTCTGGGTTCAAGTACTTCATGACACCCCAGCTAGAATTGAAGAAGTTGAGTACGTTCTTCATATCGAAGCTCAACTGGATTGTGTTGGTGTGACCAGCCACATCAAACTTGAAGTCGTGCTTGTAGCTGAAGTCGATACGATGTACCCAAGGGTTGTAAAGGCTGTAAGCCTCTGCATACTCACCCTGATGGTTCTTCAGATAGCTGTTGGCATGTACATAATCCATGAAGCGGGTCTTATCATCCTCTGACTTGAAGCGGAACTCATTATCAGCTACCTGCTTGTCTGTTGGGATGTAGAGAGCATCATAGTTGTAACCATCATTATTGATATCGTTTACAGTCATGTAAGAGTAGTTGTAACCACCACGCCATGCCTCATAGATGAAGCTATAGTGGTTGTTGCTCTTGTCGTGGATCGTTGCAGAAGCAATGATACGATCAGGAGTTACATTCTGTCCGTTGTGCAACTTGATGTTGTTAGGACCATATACTGTAGAGATATAGTTCAATACAGAAGATGCGTTAGATCCAGGAAGTGAAGTAACCTCCTTAGATACAGTATGAGTATAGGCAGCCATCAAGTTCAACCACTCCCATGGCTGAGCATTTACCTGTGCAGAGAAAGACCAACCGTAACCACGGCTTGTGTTCTCAAGTACATAAGCACTTGTACCTACGGTAGAACCCTTAGGATATACAGGACGGTTGTCGGCACCATTGAAACGTGGGAAGCCCTTGGCATCCTGTACGCTCCAGTCTGTCAATGTAGCTGCATTCAATGTCTTGTTGAAGATACCCTCAACAGAAACAGACATTGGGAATGAAACAGGAATCTGATAATCGACAGCGAAAGATGTCTTCCAAACCTGTGGCAACTTGAAGTTTCTATCTACAGCAGAGATTGCTGAAGGAACAGAACCCTCTTCAGGAGTGATGTTCTCTGGGTAACCCATAGAAATCAACTTGTCACGGAGAGCTGCTGCTGTTGGCTTACCATCCTTATCAACAACCAGACCACCTGCAAATGGAGTCATATCTACACCCTCTTTCTTACCTGTCTGAGGATTCCATGCCTTGGTTGCATTCAGCTGTGCCTGATACTGTATCATACCAGAGTTGGTTGGCAAGTTGGTGAAGAATACCAATGGCAAACGGCCCTGGAAGAAACCAGTACCACCACGGAACTTCAATGTCTTGTCACCAAATACATCATATACGAAACCGATACGAGGAGAAACAGTCAAAGAGCTGTTTGGCCACTTGCCAGAGTCGATGTGACGACCGTTATAGTCGAGACCGAGAATGGCATTGTTAGTCATCAAGTCAGAATTGTCGAAGAACAGACCATCCAGACGAAGACCATAAGTCAACTTGAACTGAGGAGTCATCTGCCACTCATCCTGAGCGTAGATACCAGCCTTGTTATACTGTACGCGGGCAGCAGGATTGTTGTTGCCACCATAACCATAGGTCAAACATACAACCTCTGGAATACCACCATTCAGGAAGTCGTCGAGACTCTTGTAACGATAGTAACCAGTACCATTACGCTGATAAGCATTGTCAGCCATCTGGTGCTCATAGTTGAGACCGGCGATGATCTTGTGCTTACCGAGATAGTAAGTTACGTCGTCCTTGATATTCCATACAGTATTGTGTACGGCATTATTCCAGGTAAACAACTCATAACCCAAAGCCATATAGTTGTTGGTACCATCAGCATCAGCAGTTCCATCTACACTCTTCTGTCCGCCATCGAGGATATCGATGAATGGGAACTCTGAAGAATTGGTGTAACGGCTATCATCCAACTTAGAGTATGTGAACAGGAACTGGTTAGACAGATTGTCTGTGAAACGGCTGTTCAAGTCAACAGTCCAAGAGTTGACGAGGTTGTCATTGGCATACATACTGTTGGCAAATGACATAGAGTACTGAGACATACGGCTACCAGATGCACGTGTACCACCATCCATAGATGATGCGTTAGGAGCCTGCCAAGAACGGTTCTTGGTATAGTTGTAGCGTACAGCCAAGTGATGCTTGTCTGTGATGTTCCAGTCAACACGGAAGAGGAGCTTGTAGTTGCTCTCGTCTGCAGGGAAGTTGGTCCATGAACCTGTATCGTAACCATACTTATCCTTTACGAAATTAGAAACTCTCTCCAAATCAGCAAGCTTGGTACGAGAGATATAGTTCACAGCATCACCGATACCATCCTCAGAACCTCTCCAGCGGTTTACCACTGTAGGAGTCTTGACCATTTCACCGTTAGCGAAGAAGAACAACTTGTTCTTGATGATAGGACCACCGAGAGAGAAACCCCAAGTAGTCTGCTGATCCTTCTCACGTGCACCAGAAATCTGTTCACGCTCGATAGCATCACCACGCATGTTCTCATTCTTGTGATATACGTAAGCGCTACCCTTGAAGTTGTTGGTACCAGACTTGGTAATAGCATTGACACCACCACCTACGAAGTTAGTCTGACGAACATCATAAGGAGAGATAACAACCTGCATTTCCTCGATAGCATCCAGAGAGATAGGAGCACCACCACCAGGAAGCTTTGAGCTCAAGCCGAAGTTGTTGTTGAAGTTTGCACCATCCACAGTGAAGTTGGCTGTACGGCCATCAGCACCTGCGAATGACATTCCGTTTCCACCATAAGGAGAAAGACGGGTGATATCAGTAATGCTACGGCTAACAGTTGGCATGTTAGCAATCTGTGCATTAGAGATGTTGGTAGAAGCACCAGTCTTCTCTACACTGAACTTGGAACCCTTTGCTACTACTACAACTTCGCCAAGCTGCTTAGCATCCTCATCAAGAGTTTCTTTCAAGTTGTAAGTTTCACCAAGCTGAAGGGTGACGTTCTTTACGACCTTAGTCTTGTAGCCAATGTAGCTGATCTTGACTTCGTAAGGACCGCCGACACGCATACCATTGATAGTGAACATACCATCAATGTTGGTTACAGCTTTGTAACGGGTTCCTGAAGGAACGTGAACGGCCTCAATCGTTGCGCCAATCACGTCTTCACCACTTGCAGTCACAGAACCACTTAAACCAGAAGTAGTAATCTGTGCCATGGCTGTAGTAACCATAAAGGCCAGCAAAGCCATTAATAAATGCAATCTTTTCTGCATACCTTTTTTATAAAAATTAATTAATAATACGGGGAAATATTCCCTTAATATTGATTTCGAGTGCAAATATAAACAAAAAAATCGATATAAATGTTACATCTGCATTAAAAATGATGTTTTATAACATAAAAAAAATCTGCGTTAAGCAAATAACGCAGATTTTCTTTAAATTGTTATTAATAACGGGGGTTTGCTTATAGTTTTTTTGAGGGGGTAGCAGCTACTCCTTTCGCTGCCAGATATTCATTACCTTGCGACGGATGGCTACTATATTCAAAACCGAAACCACCAGGAAGAGAGCAAAACCTAAGGCTATGGCTGGCAGCATCGTTCCCTCTTCGATGTCTGGGAAGAGTGCCTCGATGAAATCCATGTAGTATCCTCGCAGGAAGAAGAGGATGATCCAGGCGATGACCAGAACCACGATGTTCAGAGAGATGGTGAGCACCTGGTATGGCTTCGCTACATTGCCCGGACTGTAACCTATCAAAAGCAGATTCTCCAACTTGGAAGAGTTCTTCTGTACCAGGAGATAGATGCTGAGCATCAGGATATAGAAACTCAGAACGGAAATCACAAGGCCGATAATCATCACCATCGATACCATCATACGGAGGAAATAGGTGGTCTTCTCGGCATCGAGCTTATCGGTCTCTACCTCATAACCGTTGTCATCTAGATATTTGGTGATATTCTCATCGCCCGGATTGCCTACCTCTACAATCAGACGGGTAGGATCGCTCTTCTGGTTAGGCGCAAACTCCTGGTTGCTCCAATCCATAAACGCCTGTGGCACGAGAATCGTATTGAGACGGGAGGAGAATCCAATGACCTTTCCCTTGAACTGTTCTTTCTTGCCACCAGCCTGAATGCAGATATTGAAATCAATCATTCCCATCAGACCATCACTGATCTTAGGGAGCGAATGGCTCTGGGCGAATCCGAAGTTATACATATTAATATAGGTACGCGGGAGGATAATTGGAACCACCTTCTCGCCAGGTGTGTATTTCCAATCCTTGAGCGGAACATCCACGAAACCATCAGGAACACTTTCGAAGAAAAGTTCACTGTTCAATACATTCACACCATTTACGCCCATCTGCGCATCTACCTTGTACTCGGTAGAGGTAAACTTGCCTATCTTCTTCACGAACTTCTGGTCGCTGACATCATCCATCTCTGCTCCCGAAAAGGTATTGGAGCGGCCGCTGATGGTATTGCCCATACCTATTTTCTTGCTCATGATGAGATAGTCGGCTTTCATAAAACTGTCTTGCTGAGTGAAGACAGGCAGCACATCCTGATAAAACTGAAAACCGAAAAGTACGATGAGCATACCGAAGAGATTAGCAAAGGCGAAGCCTGCAAACTGAGGTATGCTGATATGCTGACGAAGTAACTTCCAAACGAGATTCATAATCTAAATATATGTTCATAGTTTAAGTCCATGTGCTTACCGATACTGGTCACGATGACGCCAGCCCCCTGCTCCTTCGCCTCCTTCATCATGATTTCGCCCATGATGCGGGAATTGTTGTCGTCGAGGTGACTGATTGGTTCATCTGCAAGAATGAAATCGAAAGGCTGGCAGAGGGCACGCATCATCGCTACACGCTGCTGCTGACCGAACGACATCTTCCCTACCTTGGCATCCACCTTGTCGGCGATACCAAGCATATCAAACCACTGCAGAATCTGCTCGCGGCTCTTGAAACCGGTAATCTTGTTCTTGATCTCAACATTCTCCATCGCCGTAAGCTCTGGAAAGAGACGGAGTTCCTGAAAGAGATGACTGATATGACGCTTTCGCATCTCAACCCAATCGGAAACCTTATAATTGGCGGTAACATCATTATCAAACATCACGCTTCCGCTGTAGTCGTGACGATAGCCGAGCACGTAGCTGCAGAAAGTACTCTTTCCGCTACCACTCTCAGCCTCAACCAGATAGAGATGACCTTTCTCGAAGGTAACATCCTGCTTCCATATCTCCGAATGCAGGTCTTCACGCTGGGCGAAAACCTGAGGAAGAACGGAATGAAGCTGAATCTTTTCCACTTTGTTTTTTTTTATTTAATGTTTTATCTTTTGAGCTTTAAAAAAGGACAGGGGGGACTAGCGATGGAATCGCTAGGAACTTACTTCAGGGTGTAAACCACAGAAGTAAGATTTCCGAAGACTGGAGCAAGCAGACCAGTAACAGTTGAGATGGCATCATCCTTGCCTGTGCCGCTGCCATCAGAACTCTTGGCGAGATTGATGACCATCGCCAGCTTCTGTCCCACGATAAGCTTCTGAATCTTGGCATCTATCGGATGATTGCTTGGCTTCACCGCATACTGAGCTGTCAGCTCATCGCTGCCGCTGAAAAACTGCTTGTCATCGGTTACGCCGAAATAGAAGGAAGTCTTGCCATCGGTATAGAAATAGGAATTTTTACCCCAGTTGGCTATCTTGGCGCCAGCAGGACATGAAGTCTTCCAGTAATCTACATCACCCAACCACTTGCTATGCGCCAACTTAGCAGCCATCATCATCTTCAGGTCTGCATCGCCCAGTGTAGGCAAGACGATGGCCATATCTCCATCTACGCTTCGCATGATGTTATCCATATCCACCGCCTGGTTGATACCCATCAGGAGGGTCTGAAGACTGCGGTTGCTCTGCATCATCGGCAGGAACTGTTCACCATTTACATTCATGAAGATACCTGCCAGGGCATCATCCGGCATCGATTTCACATAACTGCCCTTGATAGGACGATAGTTTTGTGCCGCCTTCTGCAGCGCCTTGTCGATGGTTTCATTAAAGGAGAAAGTCTCACCCTGAATCTGCAGGATGCCATCCTTTACCTCCATATCGGCAGCGATGACCACCTGCGAAGGATCGGTATCCTTAGGAGCACCCAGGGTAAATGGAGCTACAAACTTCTCAGGCAAAGCCTGTGCCTGAGCCACCATAGCCATAGGAGAAGAGAGGGTCTGCAGACGCTCGTACATAGGAGAAACGGTGATGCCATCCTCCTCTTCTGCTTTCAGATACTTTACCATCTGCTGCTGGAGCTGAGCCTGGGCATCAGCCACCACAGGACCCATCACGAGGAGCGCCTGACCGGAGAAGCCTACAAGCCACGAATCCTTCAAGACTGCGAAATGAAAGCCTTTGCGCTCCTTCACTTCCGAAGCAATGCGCTTCTTGGCAAGCGAGGCAAGCCAGTCTTCCACATCCCCCTCATCGCTCACCTTGGCACAGAGACCGAGGTTGCCATCGGCACTCTCGAAGAGATAAAGTTTTTCAGAGATATCGATGCCACACTTATCTACATCATCCACGTGGAGCAGAGACTTGAGCATACCCGCCTTGTCTTCCGCATTCTTATCGGAAGCCAGCTGCTGCAAATCCACCGAGATAAGAGCTGTACTTTTCTTAGGAATGGCATTGAGATAATCGCTGCCAGAGCATGAGCTTAACACTACAACGAGAAGTGCTAAGCTCATCAAAACCAAATTCTTATACAATCTTTTCATTACAAAAACTTACACTTATAATTATTTTAAAGCTTTTGCCCTTTCAGGGCGCATTGCTATATCTATTATTACCCAGGGCGCTGCCCTGGGCTAGGTGCTTCTGCCCTTTCAGGGCGTGCTAATACAACTTGCAGGAATTTCCTTATAGTCTTCTTGCAATATGCGCCATGTGAACAGCTACCAGGCCCGCCGTTTCCGTGCGAAGTCGGCTGGTACCCAGCGATACGCTCTCGTAACCATTCTCCAAGGCAAGACGAACCTCATCTATAGAGAAATCGCCTTCTGGGCCTACCAATACCGTGATATCAGCAGCGTCCTTGCCATCAGTATCATCAGATAATGACGAGATTTCCTGGAAGAAATCCTTCTTCTCTACTTCTTCGTAGCAATGACAGATAAACTTGCGACCCGGACGAGGAGTCTGGATAAACTCCTTGAAGCTCTCCAATTCATTCACGACCGGTTTCCACGCCTTGTGACTCTGCTTCACGGCAGAGATGACAATCTTATCTATTCTAGGAGTCTTCACCACCTTTCGTTCAGAAAATTGACAATTGAGGAAAGAGAGTTCATCGAACCCGATTTCCGTAGCTTTCTCAGCCATCCACTCTATACGCTCCATCATCTTGGTAGGTGCAATGGCAAGATGGATATGCCCCTTCCATGCACGTTTCTGAGGCATATTCTCCTTGATTTCATAAAGACAGCGCTTGCTGGAGGCTGCTGTCACCTCTGCACGATAGAAAGCCCCTTCCCCATCCATGAGGAAAATCTCATCACCACCCTTCAGTCGCAACACTCTCAGCGCATGGGTAGCCTCCTCTGCGGGCAATTCCACCTGGTTTGCCGCATCCGGCACATAGAAATATCTAACCTCTTTCATTCGTTACCAATTATCTATCATCAATGATCAATCAGTCAAGTTCTTTTCATCCTTTTCTTCCTGGCGGCGCTTCATCTCATCACGGATAAAGGAAGCTCCCTCGTAGTTTTCTTCTTCTACCGCTTTCTCCAGTGCTTTCTTGAGAAGTGAATCCGGTAATCCCACGATAGGAAGTGCCACACTCATCACATCCTTGCGGAAAGGTGTAGTGAATTTCTGAAGCACCTCCATATTGGTAAAGATCTCCAGACCGGCGGCCAACGCCAGCAGGACAGCCTCATCCTGAGGAAGAGAATACGCTGATCCAGAAGTAGCATTCACCAGTTTTGCCTTAGGCCCTATGTTTCCATTAGCCTCGAAAACAACGTGATAGGCTTGAGGCCCCTGTTCACAAATCATTCTAGCCAACACATCTACCAGATGCGGATGCTTGACATCCTTATCAAGCTGACGAAACTTGATTTCATTAGCCATCGGCTTATCTGTTACAATGGAGAGTGCACGTTCCTCCTCGGCATCAGTAAGAGTGACAACACAAGCCTCCTCTGCATCAGGAATTGCAAAAGCTCCCTGATAAACTAATTTTATTTTTTCCATTTTCATTATCCTTTCTTTGGTCTAAACAATACGGCAAAGGCTACACCGACCACGAGTGCATAACCTGCGAAGATAAACCAGCAAGTCTGCCAATCGCCCATCAAATATCCATTCTCCCAATGACAATAATGGTTGATAACCTGTCCCGCAAGAATTGTGCCAACAGAGGCTCCCAAACCATTGGTCATCAGCATGAAAAGTCCCTGGGCAGAAGCACGCACCTTAGGCTCGCACTTCTGATCTACGAACAGTCCACCCGATACATTGAAGAAATCGAATGCCACACCATAGACGATACATGAGAGTATAAAGAGGGTTACGCCTGGGAAAGCAGGGTTACCCAATCCGAAGAATCCGAAGCGGAATACCCATGCAAACATAGCAATGAGCATCACTACCTTGATGCCATAGCGCTTGAGGAAGTATGGAATCAGGAGAATGCAGAGTGCCTCTGCCACCTGGGAGATAGAAACCAGGAGAGTGGCATTATTGGCTGCAAATGTATCCAGCATCGAAGGATCGCCCTTGAAACTGGTGATGAACGGAGTAGCATAACCATTGGTTACCTGCAGGCTCATACCCAGCAGACCCGAGAAGATGAAGAACATCGCCATCTCGCGGCTCTTGAAGAGCTTGAAGGAATCGAAGCCCCAGGTCTCCATCCAGCTGCGTGCCTCTTTCTTCACCAACGGGCACTGTGGCAGGCTGAAGCAGTAGAGGAAGAGGACGATGCCCAATACTCCAGATACCAGGAACTGGAAGTGGGTATATTGGAACTTATGTGCATTTTCGGTAAAGAGGAACATAAACGAACCGTTATCCCAGGTTGCACAGTTGACAATCCACATGGTAAGGATGAATCCTACGGTACCGAAGACGCGGATTGGAGGGAAATCCTTCACGGTATCAAGTCCATGATTCTTCAGAATGGTGAACGCCGAAGTATTTGACAGCGCCAGCGTAGGCATATAGAAAGCTACGCTGAAGGTATAGATCGCCATGAAGACAGTCTCGTTAGGAGTAGCACTCGCCTCTCCCATCAGGAAAAGAGCTATCATCGACAAGCCAGCCAGGAGATGGCAATAGCCCAAGAGGCGTTGCGGCTGCACATACTTGTCAGCAACAATACCCATCAATGTAGGCATGAAGATAGAAACTATACCCTGGATGGTATAGAACCAGGAGATTTCAGCACCCATCCCGGCCTTGCCGAGATAGTTGCCCATAGATGTGAGATAGGCTCCCCAAACTGCGAACTCCAGAAAGTTCATCAGCGCCAAGCGAACTTTTAGATTCATTTTCTTATTCTTATATTTCCTTATGGTTTTAATATTCTTTTTCTGTCTGCTGCTTCCTCCTTCTCAAGGGATACGCCATTGCAGATTATATCTTGCAAAGATACACAAAATCTCTTAAAGAACGCAGATTTTTTAAGAATATCCGCCAAAAAGCTAGTTTATTTAACAAATAATATGTAATTTTGCAGCCGAAATCAAAACAAAAGATAAAATGTTATTAAAGTTTTTCCTAACGTGTAATAAGATTGGTGCCTTTACGCTAGGTGGAGGCTATGCCATGATACCTATCATGGAGAGAGAATTCGTGGATAAGAACAGATGGATGGACAAACAGGAATTTATGGACATCATGGTGGTGGCTCAAACTACCCCGGGCATCTTCGCCATTGATATGGCGAGCCATATCGGCTACAAGATGAAGGGTGTATGGGGTGGCATAGTGGGGGCTGTCGGCATCGCCCTGCCTTCTATCATCGCCATTCTCATTATCGCCATGTTCTTCCAGCAGTTTAAGGATAATTACTGGGTGGGCAAGTTCTTTGCGGGTGTTCGTCCGGCTGTGGTGGCGCTGATTGCGGCTCCTTGCTTCAAGATGGCAAAGACGGCGAACATCAACCGCTACAACATCTGGATTCCGTTTGTATGCTGTGCGCTGATTGCTGCATTCGGTATCTCGCCTATCTACATCATCATTGCTGCCGGCGTGCTTGGCTGGCTTTACGGCAAGTACAAGAAGCAAAGCTAATCATAAAGTTAAAAGTTCAACGCTAAAAGTTCAAAGTAAGAAAAATGCTATTCCTAAAGTTATTTATCATATTTACCAAGATTGGTACATTTAATTTTGGTGGTGGATATGCGATGTTGTCACTCATCCACAACGAAACCGTAGTAAAGAACCATTGGCTCACCAATGCCGAGTTTACGGATATCGTGGCTATCAGCCAATCTACTCCGGGCCCTATCGGCATCAACTGCGCCACTTATGTGGGTTATACCGCTTGTCTTCATGCCGGTTATCCTACCTGGGCAGCCTGGGCGGGTTCCTTCCTGGCATCCCTCTCCATCATGTGGCTGCCATTCATCATCATGATTCTCATCAGCCGTTATCTGATGACTCACAAGGATTCCAAGATTGTGAAGGACATCTTCGCAGGTCTTCGCCCTGCCATCATCGGATTGATTGCTGCAGCAGCTGTGCTCTTGATGAATAAGGAGAATTTTGGATCGCCAACAGAAGATCCATTTGCTTTCGGTGCCAGCGTAGCATTGTTCCTGGGTGCCTTCTATTTCACCAAGGCCAAAAAGGCAAATCCGATATTGCTGCTTTTCATCTGTGGAATCATCGGGTTGTTTATCTTCTAAACAACCCACCCTTCTAAAACATCCCATACGTCCAGAGCCAGCGGTCATCTGACGAAGAGAAAAGTAAAGGGCTAAAGCCTTCAGAAAAGGGCAAAAAAAATTGATTGTCTCCCGACAACCAATCTTTTATTAACCTTAATAATCTAATACCATGAAAAACACGTTGCAAAATTACAAATAATCCTGCAACTTTCCATATTTTATTGCAAAAACCTATAAAGAATTAACTCTCTTTAAATGTTTTTCCATCCCATTTAAAGCTTCTTTGCATTTTTATTGCACTAACTGCCTTTTTATCCTCGGCAGAGAGCAATGGCAAAGATAGGCGTACAACCAGCGAGTTTTCGTTCTGCAAAAGCAAGGCACTCACTATTCTCGGTTCTATCATCGCCTTCAGTTCTGCAAAGCGAGTTTCGCTCATCGTATCCGGTTTCTGGATAAGGCTTTCTGCCAAATCCTCCATCCGCTTACCATCCAGGAGCCGAGTGGCATCCATCTTCTTCCAATCCTGATTGTAGAAATAGAGCTCACTCTCCTTCTCGGGACCTGCGAAAGTCTTAACTACACAGAGCACGGAATCTCCGTTTTCCACAGGCAACTTTTTCATCTGCAAGGTAGAAGCCTTGGTCATACGGATCTGCACGAAGTCCTGGGTCAGCGTATCCATCACGCTCACCTCTTCCAGGAGATTCTTCACTTCAGCCTTCACTCCCATCTCCTGCAACTCAGCAAATTCGAGTCGCATGTTCTTGTTGAGACAAGGCATTACTTCATCAGGCATCGAAACCAGCAGGTCTTTCATCGACTTGGCTTCCATGCTCAGGCTTGCTGTCATCAGGCAAGCGCATAATATATATTTTATCTTCTTCATCACTACAATTCCTTAGACCACTTCTTTCCCCAAGGAGTAAAGAGCCATGCAAGAAAGGCCAATGCTACTATTGAGCACACAGCAAAAGTTAAAGCCAATGTATTCATATTATTTATCTTTTAGAAATTAATAACCCAATCACAAATAAAATGACAGTCAAAAACACACCCCAAAAAATCGCCCAGTAAGAATCCACCAGATTGGTCTCAACAATACCAAACAGAGCAGCCAATCCACCTAATACCATAACGGTAAAAGTGGACTTACTCATATCAAAGAAATACTTCACGACGCTTTCTCTGACAAACTTTTCTTTTTCCCTATCTTCTCTTGCAGTCATATTTCTCTATTTTCCGACAAAAGTACAGAAAATAATTGTAATCTGCAAGTTTTTTCGTGTTTTTCTATCCAACAATCGCTAAAAAAACGAAAAAGAGGAAAGTGCTTCCTCTTGAAACACTTCCCTCTCAAATTGTCTAATCTATTAATCGTACTTATCTTCTACAGAAAAGATTTACTCCTCTACAGCAGCCTGAGCCGCAGCCAAACGTGCGATAGGCACACGGAATGGAGAACATGAAGCATAGTTCATGCCAACCTTAGCGCAGAACTTAACTGATGAAGGCTCACCACCATGCTCACCGCAGATACCTGTGCGGAGGTTAGGACGGGTAGCACGACCATTCTCTACTGCCATCTTGATGAGCTGACCAACACCTTCCTGGTCGAGAACCTGGAATGGGTCAACCTTCAAGATCTTCTTCTCCATGTATGCAGGGAGGAATGAAGCGATGTCGTCACGAGAGTAACCGAAGGTCATCTGTGTCAAGTCGTTAGTACCGAATGAGAAGTACTGAGCCTCCTCTGCAATCTGACCTGCAGTAAGGGCAGCACGTGGAATCTCAATCATTGTACCGATCTCGAACTCAACCTCTACGCCGTACTCGATGAATACTTCCTTAGAAGTAGCGAGGATGATAGCCTTCTGCTGCTTGAGCTCCTGAACGGTACCGATAAGAGGAACCATGATTTCTGGACATGGGTTGTAACCTTCCTTCTTCAACTCGCAAGCTGCACCGAGGATGGCACGAGTCTGCATAGCTGTAATCTCTGGGAATGTGATACCGAGACGGCAACCACGATGACCGAGCATTGGGTTGTTCTCTGCCAGAGAGTTCACACGCTTCTTGATTTCCTCTATGCTTACGCCCATTTCCTTAGCCATAGTCTCCTGACCAGCCTTATCGTGTGGTACGAACTCGTGGAGAGGTGGGTCGAGCAAACGGATGTTCACGTGGCAGCCATCCATAGCCTTCAAGATACCGTAGAAGTCAGCCTTCTGATATGGGAGGAGCTTGGCAAGAGCCTTCTCACGACCCTCAACAGAGTCTGCCAGAATCATCTCACGCATAGCAACGATCTTCTGATCATCGAAGAACATGTGCTCTGTACGTGTCAAACCGATACCCTTGGCACCGAATGCACGAGCTACCTCAGCATCGTGTGGAGTATCTGCATTGGTACGGATCTCCATCTTTGTATATTTGTCGCAGAGGTCCATCAGCTCCTTGAAGTCGCCAGAAAGCTCTGCAGCCTTTGTCTCAATCTGTTCTGCGTAAACCTGACCTGTAGTACCGTTCAGAGAGATGTAATCACCCTCCTTGTAAACTACGCCCTCAATCTCAACAGTCTTAGTCTTATAGTCAACGTTGATAGAGCCAGCACCTGATACGCAGCACTTACCCATACCACGAGCCACAACGGCAGCGTGAGAAGTCATACCACCACGAGCGGTAAGGATACCCTCGGCAGCCGACATACCAGCGAGGTCTTCAGGAGAAGTCTCGATACGAACCATGATGATCTTCTTGCCATCCTCGTGCCACTCCTGAGCATCGTCAGCGTGGAATACGATCTGACCGCAAGCAGCACCTGGAGAAGCAGGGAGACCCTGAGTGATGACCTTAGCTCTAGAGAGCGCCAGCTTATCGAATACTGGGTGCAGGAGCTCATCGAGCTTCTGTGGCTCACAGCGGAGGATAGCAGTCTTCTCGTCGATCATACCCTCGTGGAGGAGATCCATAGCAATCTTCACCATAGCGGTACCTGTACGCTTACCGTTACGTGTCTGGAGGAACCAGAGCTTACCTTCCTGTACGGTGAACTCCATGTCCTGCATATCGTGATAGTGGTGCTCCAGCTTATCCTGGAGAGCGTCGAGCTCCTTGTAAAGCTCAGGCATAGCCTCTTCCATAGAAGGATACTTAGCTACGCGCTCCTCCTCAGAGATGCCAGCACGCTCAGCCCAGCGCTGAGAACCGATCTTTGTAATCTGCTGTGGTGTACGGATACCAGCTACTACGTCCTCACCCTGTGCATTGATAAGATACTCACCATTGAAGAGGTTTTCACCATTACCTGCGTCACGAGAGAAGCAAACACCTGTAGCAGAAGTCTCGCCCATGTTACCGAATACCATCGCCATGACAGAAACAGCTGTACCCCACTCATCAGGAATACCTTCCATCTTACGATAGAGGATAGCGCGCTCGTTCATCCAAGAACGGAATACTGCGCAGATAGCACCCCAGAGCTGCTCGATAGGATTGGTAGGGAAATCCTGACCAGTCTGCTCCTTGATGGCAGCCTTGAAGAGCTCAACGAGCTTCTTGAGCGACTCTACAGAGAGGTCCTTGTCGAGAGTAACACCCTGCTCTTCCTTCACCTTTTCGATGATAGCCTCGAATGGATCGATGTCTTCCTTGTTAACTGGCTTAAGACCCATAACAACATCACCGTACATCTGTACGAAACGACGATATGAATCGTAAACGAAATGAGGATTACCGGTCTTCTTGACCATACCCTCAGCCACCTCATCATTCAAACCAAGGTTGAGGATGGTATCCATCATACCTGGCATAGATGCGCGAGCACCTGAACGTACTGAAACGAGGAGAGGATTCTCTACGGAACCGAACTTGCTGTTCATCAAAGCCTCTGTATGAGCTACAGCAGCCATTACTTCATCCTGAAGAAGTTCCTTGATTTTTTCCTCACCTACCTCATAATACTCATTACAAGTGTCAGTTGTGATAGTGAAACCTGGAGGAACAGGTACACCGATAAGATTCATCTCAGCGAGGTTTGCACCCTTACCGCCAAGAACTTCGCGCATCTTCGCATTTCCTTCGGCTTGTCCATTGCCGAACGTATAAACTCTTTTTTCGTTCATTTTGTTATAGGTTCAAAAATATTATATAATTCTAGTTATTATCAATTTTTTGTTGATGATGCAAATATACAACATTTCTCTGAAACTACCAAACTTTTATACTCTTTTTTGCTATCTCGAGATTACATTTCACACTGTTGTCGCACACACGGGACTATTTTTAACAATCTACTATCAATATGCAACGATTGAGAGGAATTTATAAGTTGACAAAGAAAGAGATTCTGACACTCTGAGGGGCAGAATACCCCCTCAGGCCCCCTTTTTCCTACGTCGCGACGCGGGAATTATTACGTCGGGACGCAGGAATTGCTACGTCGCGACGTAGGAAAATGGACACCGGGAGAGGAAAGGGACAGGCGATGGAATCGCCTGGAACTGGGGCTCAAAGGGGACATCGGGAGAGAACATGGGGGAAGATTCAAAAAAGGTCAAAAGGTCAAAAGGTCAAAAGTCACATTTGACAAAAGTGAAAAAGTGAAAGTGAAAAGGTGAATGTGGTGAATGGTGAATTGGGTGAATCTGTTGAAAGTGTAAATGTGAATGCAAAATGAATTCTTATAATAAGGATTAAAAATCCATATAATAATGTACGCGCGTAAGTACTACCTTTTATATATAGAAGAAATCTGCTACCTGAATATTCAAGAACCAGTCAGCAACAATATTCAAGAGCCTATCAGCAACAATATTCAAGAACCAGTCAGCAACCCATCGTCTTTTTATGTAAAGTCACTTTTGACCTTTTGACCTTTTTGCCATTCGCTGCATACATCATATTCATCAAATTCACCTCGTTCACCATTCACCTCGTTCACTATTCACTTTTTCACTTTCACTTTTTCACCTTTTTCTCTCCATTTTCTCTCCTTTTCCTTTCCCTTTCCCCTCCTATCTCCCTCACCATTCATTCCTCTCTACCTCACAACATCCGGGACAAAGACTGAAAAAAACCGGGACAACTCTTTCATTTCTCGCAAAAATGTATTAACTTTGCAGCCATAAAAAAACAAATTTGAATTATGGCAAGAAAACGTAAACCATTACCTCTCTTGGAGAACATCACCATCGAGGCCGTAGCAGCCGAGGGTAAGTGCATCACTCGCGTAGATGACCAGGTCATCTTTGTGCCTTTCTGCGTACCTGGCGATGTGGTAGATTTGCAGGTAGTTAAGAAAAAACATAAGTATTGCGAGGCGAAGGTAGTTCGCTTCATCAAGAAGAGCGACGTAAGACAGGAGCCTATGTGCGAGCACTTCGGTATCTGTGGCGGTTGCAAATGGCAGAACCTCCCTTACGAGGAACAGATCAAGGCGAAGCAGAAGCAGGTGGAAGACCAGCTCACCCGCATCGGCAAGATCGAACTCCCTGAGTTCCGCCCTATCATGGGCAGCGTGAAGACCCAGGAGTACCGTAACAAGATTGAGTTCGGATGCAGCAACAAGCGCTGGTTTACTTCAGAAGAGTTGGCTCAACTTCCTCAGAAAGAGGATGATACCGTAACTTCACTCAAGGAGCGTCACGCACAGAACGCCATCGGCTTCCATATTACCGGTGCCTTCGACAAGATTTATCCTATCAAGAAGTGCTGGCTGATGGACGACCTCTGCAACGAAATCCGCAACTTCGTCTTCGAATACGCAGACTCCCACAACTATACCTTCTACGATCTCCGTGAGCAGCACGGTTTGCTCCGCGACATGATGATTCGTAATTCAAACACAGGCGAGTGGATGCTCGTCTTCCAGTTCCATTATGATGAGGAGGGCGATGAGCAGAGAGCCTTGGAGCTGATGCAGCAGGTGGCAGACAAGTTCCCTCAGATTACCTCACTCATGTATGTAGATAACCAGAAGGGAAATGATACCATCAACGATCTGGAGCTCAGCCTCTTCAAGGGCAACGACCACATCTTCGAGCTGATGGAGGATTTGAAGTTCAAAGTAGGTCCTAAGAGTTTCTATCAGACTAACACCGAGCAGGCTTACCACCTCTACTGCGTAGCTCGCGAGTTTGCCAACCTCACCGGCAACGAGCTGGTTTATGACCTCTACACCGGTACCGGAACCATCGCCAACTTCGTGGCTCACAAGGCAAAGAAGGTGATCGGCATCGAATACGTGCCAGAGGCTATCGAGGATGCCAAGGTGAATTCCCAGATAAACAACATTGAGAACACCCTCTTCTATGCAGGCGACATGAAGGATATCCTGACCAATGACTTCATCGCCCAGCATGGTCGTCCAGACGTCATCATCACCGACCCTCCACGTGCCGGCATGCACCCTGATGTAGTGAACGTGATTCTGAACGCAGCACCTAACCGCATCGTATATGTAAGCTGCAACCCAGCTACCCAAGCTCGCGACCTGCAGCTGATGGACGACCACTACAAGGTGGCTGACGTTCAGCCGGTAGATATGTTCCCTCATACTCCTCACGTAGAGAACGTCGTTTTGCTCGAGAAGCGCAGCGATGCTGAAATCAAGCAGAAGAAGAAGGAGCGCAGAGAGCGAGAGAAGGCGATAGCAGAAGCCAAGGCTGCCAAGGAGGCAGAGAAGCTTGCATTGGAAGCTGCTAAAGCGGAAGACTTGACTGCAGAGGTGCTCGCAGCTAAGGCAGAAGACCTCACAGCAGAGGAACTTGCGGCAAAGAAATAAACCTAAAAACAAAATAGAAAAAAGATGAAAAAAGGTATCATCCTGGCGCTCATGGCTTTGACCACGGTCTCTGCCAGCGCCCAAAAGAAGCAGACCATCGAATTGCCTTCATGGTTGAGCAATGTGAAATTGTCGGGATATGGCATGATCCAGTACCAGTATAGCGGACAGAAGAATGCGGAATCCAACTCGTTCAACATCCGAATGGGCCGTATCGCCTTGGAGGGTCGCATTGCAGACGACTTCTACTGGAAGACTCAGATTCAGTTTAACGGCAACACCTCCAACCTGGGGTCCAGCCCAAGAATGGTGGATCTGTTTGCTGAATGGCAGAAGTACGACTATTTCAAGGTGAAGATTGGTCAGTTCAAGAACCCATTTACCTTCGAGAATCCGATGCACCCTATTGACCAGGGCTTCATGGGTTATTCACAGAACGTGAGCAAGTTGGCGGGTTTCAGCGACCGTGCCGGCGAGCACGCTTCCAATGGTCGTGACATCGGTCTGCAGCTTCAGGGTGATTTCCTCAAGAATGCCAACGGCCGCAACCTGCTGCATTATCAGATTGGAGTGTTCAACGGTCAGGGCACCAACACCAAGGACGTTGACAATCAGAAGAATGTGATTGGTGGCGTATGGGTAATGCCAGTGAGCGGCATGCGTATTGGTGCCTTCGGATGGACCGGTTCTTATGCAAGAAAGGGAACATGGACCGACGAGCATGATGCCACCTATACAGCCGACATTCAGGAACGCTCTGGCGTTCGCAAGCTCAGCCAAAACCGCTATGCCTTCTCATTCGAATACAAGCAGGATGGCTGGACCGTTCGCTCCGAATATATCCACTCTACCGGAAAGGCTTTTGCCAAGAGCATCACCAACTTCAACGATGCCAACGCCAAGGACTGCAATCTGAATGCAAAAATCGGCGATAAGGCACAGGGTGTATATGGATTGGTTATCGCCCCATTGGCTCAGCTGCCAAAGAACAGCCGAATCGACGTGAAGGCACGTTACGACATGTATCAGCCTAACGGCAAGAACAATATGCAGAAGACCCAGTATGAGGCAGGTTTGAACTTCCACATCGGCAAGCGAATCACCATCCTCACCGAGTATGCGCTGGTCAACGACAAGACGCTGGCTAAGCACAATTACTCCATGGCAGATGCAGAAGTCTGCTTCCGCTTCTAATCGGAAAATACTCCACACGCCCTGAAAGGGCAGAAGCTCCCAGCCCAGGGTAACACCCTGGGTATTATGGATATATACAATACCGCCCTGTAAGGGCAAAAGCTTTCTTAATATTTTTAAAGCTTTTGCCCTTACAGGGCGTCTTGTTGAATGCGCTTTTTTACCCAGGGTGTTACCCTGGGCTAGGAGCTTCTGCCCTTTCAGGGCGTGTGGGGCAAACCATTACAGGGCATGTGGGGCGATCTCTCTAGAAAGAGTAAGAGAATCCGATAGACATGAACTCCTTGAACTGCCAATAGCTCTGATCATCCTTACGCTTTGCTCCATCATCGAAACGAGGATAGAGGAAGATATTAGATGAAATATAACGATTGAACTGGAAGGTTATCGTATTTTCCCATTCTATCTCAGCACGCTTGTAAGTAGTGTATCCCCAGAGACGGGTCTTCCACTTCAGGTTCTCCATCACCTGCCAGGTCAGATCGAAGGTACACTCAGAACCGTAATCGGTCATGCCGTGCTGCCCCTCCTTCAAACCGTATCTTGTGGCAAGATTCTCACGACCCACATACTTCCAGTTGAACGCCAGAGGAGCCAGATGGGCACTACCCTTCAACTTGTGATTCAACCAATCTACCGTATAATCCATACCGACAGAGAGGTTCAGATTGAATGGTGAGAAGAAATCGGAATATACCATCTTGTCATTGCTCTTGTAACCATGGGCAAACTGCGTCTGTGCCACCATCTGGATGGTATAATACCATTTTCTGGATGCCTGAAGACCCAACTTGCTGGTGTATCGGATCAAGTCGTCGGATGTCTTGAGCGAATGCACCGAGTCTCCCTTGGAAGTCTGGTAACCCAATCGCATTTCCAGCTTGTTCTCCCACTTCACCTTCTGCTTGTTGTTGTAATTCGCCAGCATCGTTACGCGTCCCAACAGAGAGTAGTTGCTCTCACCACCCTTATACCAATTGTCAGACACATAGTTTTGCAGGAACTGCAGATAGTAATCACCTCCGAAAGTCCAGAAGTTAGGCTTGAAGATTACGATGTCCGATGGCGCAGTTTCCGGTTCGAAGACCTTAGGCGCCACCTCTTCTATGATGTCGCGCTTCGGCTTTTTGGCTTTAGAATCCACCACAATCGGAGCGCCCACCTCTTCCAGGTGTCGCTGCGTAGTCTTCACCAGGTCTGGTCGGCTGAGATAAACATCCATCAAGGACTTATCGAGCATCACGCCAAGCGAATCGCCTACCCCTCCATCAGGACGGAGGCGCAGGAAATGATTGGCAGGTGAACGATAATACGTGAGTGGAGTGAAGAGCATGGCATATCGGGAATCATCCGAAGACATCTCAGTAGAGTCGATACGCTCCCTGATGTGAGCCAGCGAGTCCACATAACTTTCCACGATCGATGGAGTTTTCACCACCACATTATGCCTGCGGGAACGTTGGGCATCTGCCGTCACAGCACCCGCAAGCAAAGCTAAAATGAGTAATCCAAATCTTATTTTCATTCCTTCATATACTAATTTGGGCACAAAGGTAACAAAATAATTCTAAATTCAACGCCATTCTTTACAAATATTTTGGCTAATTCATAATTTTATAGTAACTTTGCACCCAAATAATTCTAATTTAAATTATAAACATCGTGGCTGATACAAAGTACATCTTCGTTACCGGTGGTGTGGTTTCTTCTTTGGGTAAAGGAATCATATCTTCATCCATCGGTAAACTTCTTCAAGCAAGAGGCTACAACATTACTATCCAAAAGTTTGACCCATACATCAACATCGACCCGGGTACACTGAACCCGTACGAGCATGGTGAGTGCTATGTAACGGTAGATGGTATGGAGACCGACCTGGACCTCGGACACTACGAGCGATTCACCGGCATTCAGACTACGAAAGCGAATTCTCTCACCACAGGTCGTATCTACAAGGCAGTCATTGACAAGGAACGTCGCGGCGATTATCTCGGCAAGACCATCCAGGTGGTGCCTCACATCACCGACGAGATCAAGCGCAACGTGAAGCTGCTCGGCAAGAAGTATCACTATGACTTCGTTATTACCGAAATTGGCGGAACCATCGGCGACATCGAGAGTGCCCCATACATGGAAGCTATCCGACAGCTGAAATGGGAGCTGGGCAAGAACGCCGTCAATGTACACCTCACCTATGTGCCTTATCTCAAGGCAGCAGGCGAGTTGAAGACAAAGCCTACCCAGCACTCCGTGAAGGAACTGCAGAGCGTAGGTATTCAGCCAGATGTTCTGATTCTCCGCACCGAGAAGCATCTCGATGAGGGAATCCTGAAGAAGGTGGCAAGCTTCTGTAACGTGGATATCGACTGCGTAATCCAGAGCGAAGACCTTCCTAGCATCTACGAGGTACCTGTAAACATGCAGAACCAGGGCCTCGATACTGCCATCCTCCGCAAAATGGGAGAGCCTATCGGCGAGAAGCCTGCGCTGGGTCCATGGAAAACTTTCCTCGACCGCAGAAACAAGGCCACCGAGACGGTGAACATCGGTCTCGTAGGAAAATACGACCTGCAGGATGCCTACAAGAGCATCCGCGAGAGCCTCTCGCATGCCGGCACCTACAACGACCACAAGGTGAACATTACATTCATCAACTCGGAATATCTCACAGAAGAGAACGTGGCTGAACAGCTGAAGGGTCAGGACGGTATCGTCATCTGTCCAGGATTCGGCCAGCGTGGCATCGAGGGCAAGATCATCGCTGCCCACTATACCCGCACCCACGACATCCCTACCTTCGGCATTTGCCTGGGTATGCAGATGATCGTCATCGAGTTCGCCCGCAACGTATTGGGCTACAAGGATGCCAACTCGCGTGAGATGGATGAGAAGACTCCACACAATGTCATCGACATCATGGAGGAGCAGAAAAACATATCAAACATGGGTGGAACCATGCGACTCGGCGCCTACGAGTGCGTACTGAGACAAGGCAGTCGCGCGTTCAACATCTATAAGAAGGAGCATATCCAGGAGCGCCATCGCCATCGCTATGAGTTCAACAACGAATTCCAGAAGGAATTCGAGAAGCACGGCATGATGTGCGTAGGCCGCAATCCGGAAAGCGACCTGGTAGAGGTAGTTGAAATCCCGGGCTTGAAGTGGTACATCGGAACACAGTATCATCCAGAGTACCAGAGCACGGTATTGAAGCCACACCCATTGTTTGTTGACTTTGTAAAGACAGCCATCGCTAACAAGAAATAGCGCAGGCTGGCTTTAGGCAGCAGAATGGCACAGCATTTGCTGTCTTCTCAGAGAAAATAAAACAATAAAAATAATAATGAATAAGAACAACATTATCGGTTTCCTCCTGATTGCCGTAGTGCTGATAGGCTTTAGCTGGTACAACCAGCCATCAGCCGAAGAGCAGAGAGCGGCATTCGTTCAGGACTCCATCGCCAAGGCGAAGCACGCCGAGATGGAAAAAGCCAGCAAGACTGCCGCTGTTAAGCGCCAGGCGAATGCTAAGGCTAAAATTGAGGCAGACTCTACAGCCCTCTTCTATTCGGCGCTGAAGGGTCAGGCTCAGAAAGTAGTTTTGAAAAACGAGAAGGTTGAGTTGACTCTCAACACCAAGGGTGGTACTGTCGAGAAGGCAGTCATCAAGGGATACGTGGGTCACAACCTCAAGGTGAAAGATGGTTCTGCCGACCAGAAGGACGTAACTCTCTTCGACGGCAACGACCAGAGCCTCAAGTTCATGCTCGAGGCGAAGGAGGCCAACATCATCACCAGCGATCTCTATTTCACACCATCCAACGTGACCGACAAGTCTGTCACCATGACTGCAGTGGCTGGCCCAGGCAAGACACTCAGCATGACCTATACCCTCGGCGACGACTATATGCTCCACATGAGTCTGCAGGCTGAAGGAATGGCTGGTCTGTTCTCACCTAACTGCAACAAGATGAGCATCGACTGGAGCGACAAGGCGCGCCAGCAGGAGCGTGGCTTCATGTTCGAGAACCGCTACACCACCCTCACCTATCATGAGGCAGAGGGCGGCACCGACCACCTGAACGAGGGCAGCGAGAAAATCGACGAGAAGATTGAAGAGACTATCGACTGGGTATCTTTCAAGAACCAGTTCTTCTCAGCTATTATGGTAGCTAAGGACAACTTCGACAAGGATGCCTTCATGACCTCTATTCCTCAGGAGAAGGGTTCGGGCTACCTGAAGCAGTTCCAGGCTAAGATGAAGACTGCCTTCGACCCAACCGGCAAGAAGGCTTCTGAGTTTGAGTTCTACTTCGGTCCTAACGACTTCCAGATTCTGAAGAATACTGAGAAGGAGAGCACCTTCGGCAAGGATCTGGAGTTCCAGAAGCTCGTTTATCTGGGATGGCCTATCATCCGCTGGATCAACCGTTTCTTCACACTCTACGTGTTCGACTGGTTGAGCAATGTATTCCCAATGGGTATCGTATTGATTCTCATCACATTGCTCCTCAAGCTCATCACCTACCCTATGGTGAAGAAGAGCTATATGAGTTCTGCCAAGATGCGTGTGCTGAAGCCAAAGCTCGAGGCAGCTACCGCTCAGTTCAACAAGCCTGAGGACCAGATGCAGAAGCAGCAGGCGATGATGGCAGAATATGCCAAGTATGGTGTTAGTCCACTGTCTGGTTGCTTGCCAATGCTGATTCAGATGCCGGTTTGGGTTGCGATGTTCAACTTCGTGCCTAATGCCATCCAGCTTCGTGGTGAGAAGTTCTTGTGGATGAACGACTTGAGCACCTTCGACCCAATCTTCGAGTGGAACACCAACATCTGGTTGATTGGCGACCACTTGAGTTTGACCTGTATTCTCTTCTGCGTAGCCAACCTGTTGTACTCATGGATGACGATGCGCCAGCAGCGTGACCAGATGGTAGGTCAGCAGGCAGAGCAGATGAAGATGATGCAGTGGATGATGTATCTCATGCCATTGATGTTCTTCTTCATGTTCAATGACTACTCAGCAGGTTTGAACTTCTACTACTTCATCTCATTGTTCTTCAGTGCCGCAATCATGTGGACCTTGCGCAAGACCACCAACGACGAGAAACTCCTCGCCATTCTGGAGAAGCGCTACCAGGAGAACAAGAACAACCCTAAGAAGGCAAGCGGTCTTATGGCAAGAATGCAGGCCCTTCAGGAATTGCAGCGCCAGCAGCAGGAAGAGATGCAGCGTAAGCAGGCAGAACTGAACGAGAAAAAGAATAATCTCGGAAAATAAAGTTTTCTAGATAATAATGAAAGCGTAATGATTACCGGTAAAGGTATTCGTTACGCTTTTTTATATGATTACATACTTAAAACCCCAAAAAAGATTGTTAAAAAGCCCCAAAAACTTGGTAATGTAACTATTTTTAGTTACATTTGCAATCGAATACATAAAGAATGTGGCAAATGAACAAGAAAGATAAACTTTTGAAACGCTTCTATAGCCTGCCGAAAGATTTTACTTTCGACGAAATGGTTAATGTATTTTCCTGCTATGGGTTCCATCAGGAAAACAAAGGAACAACTTCTGGTTCAAGAGTCATATTTGTCAATGACGAAGATGGCAATAGCTACATCATGCATAAGCCTCATCCTTCAAACATAATCAAAGGATATATTATGAAACAAGTATTCACATTTCTAAAAGCTAATGGATATATTAACAAATAGGAGGAACATAATATGGGATTATTAAAATATAAAGGTTATACGGGTAGCGTAGATTATAGTGAGGAGGACAATTGCTTATATGGCAAAGTTCTCGGAATGAGCAAGGATATGATTACCTACGAAGGTCAAGATGTCAATGAACTACGAAGGGATTTTGAAGGCGCAATAGATGACTATCTAGCCTTATGTAAAGCCAATGGCAAGGCACCTCGTGCACCTTATAGTGGCAACTTGAATATCCGCATTACTCCTGAAATTCATAGCCGTATTGCAATGATGGCGATGCAAGCAGGAACAACCATCAATGGTTTTATTCGTGACACACTAGCTAATGTTACAGGAGTTACTCCAGTCACAAACGCATAACAATACATTATCATCATACGTCAAGAAGATGCGCAAGCAATTCGGATTGACCCAGGTAGATCTGGCGGCGAAATCGGGCGTAGGCCTCAGATTCGTAAGAGAACTGGAACAGGGAAAGGAAACACTGCGACTCGACAAAGTAAACCAAGTCCTCCTCTTGTTCGGCCAGGAAATCGGTCCCGTTCCCATCAGAAAAGAATAAAAAAACAAGATACAATGAAGAAAATACTCTTATCCCTTTTAGCAGCCATCGGCTTATCAACTACGGGCTGCTCAGCACAGGCAGGCAAATCGGCCTTATCTGCAAAAACTGCTCCATCTGACGGCATCGTCATATTGGCTCCTCAAGCCTTTATCAACCAGGCAAAGGCGGATACCACCAGCTTTCTTCTCGATGTCCGCACTTCCAAGGAATATGCAGAAGGACATCTGGCTGGTGCCCGACAACTGGATTACCTCAATACCGAGGCTTTCGATGCCGGCATCAAGCAGCTGGATAAATCCCGCACCTATTATATTTATTGCAGAAGCGGAAAGAGGAGCCATGGTGCATGCCTGAAAATGAAGAAGCAAGGCTTTAAGGTCTATGATATGGAAGGGGGAATCCTCAACTGGACAAAGCTCGGAATGCCTGTGGAAAGATAAAAATTACCCCCGAAAAGGTATAATTAATCAAACTTTACGATTAACTATACCCCTTCGGGGGTATTTTATGATATCCGAATCTATTTCTTCAACAGAATCCAATCCGAATTTACTTCTTCAACACCGGCTCGCAGGTGATATTCACTCCAAGCTTCTTGAAGATCTTCTGATCTACATCACTCAGCATCACGGTGCAATGAGCCTGGCAGCCACGGAGCTTTGGCAATTGCTCCAAAGCTTTCTTGCAGTTATCATCATTCTCTGAGAGAACAGAGAGGGCTACCAAAACCTCATCCGTATGAAGACGAGGATTATGACCGCCCAGATAGTTCACCTTCGTATGCTGGATAGGCTCAATCATCGACTGAGGAATCAACTTCAATTCATGGTCGATGCCCGCCAGATGCTTGGTTACATTCAAGATCAATGCCGCACTGCAACCCAGCAACTCACTGCTGTGACCGCAGATAATCGTTCCATCCTCCAACTCAATCGCAGCAGAAGTATGACCTGTCTCCTTCTTATGTTCCTTAGCCGCTACAGTCACCTTGCGATAAGCCGTGGTAATATTAGCCTGCTTGAAAAGCATCTGAATCTTGCTGATCTCCGCCTCGTTGCACGCACCGGCAGCCAATTTGTTGGTAGCCGCATAATAACGGCGGATAATCTCATCCTTCGAAGCCTCGCAGCAAGCCTCATCATCCGAAATGCAGAAACCTACCATGTTCACACCCATATCCGTAGGCGACTTGTATGGATTGCTTCCGTAAATTCCCTCAAACAAAGCGTTGAGCACAGGATAAATCTCTACGTCACGGTTGTAATTGATGGCAATCTTATTGTAAGCTTCCAGATGGAATGGGTCGATCATGTTCACATCGTTGAGATCGGCAGTAGCTGCCTCGTAAGCGATGTTCACCGGATGCTTCAATGGGAGATTCCATACAGGGAATGTCTCGAACTTAGCATAGCCTGCACGCACACCACGCTTGTTCTCGTTATAAAGCTGACTCAGGCAGACAGCCATCTTACCGCTACCAGGACCCGGAGCAGTAACAATCACCAGCGGACGCTCAGTCTCTACATAATCATTCTTGCCAAAACCCTCATCAGAAGCAATGAGATCTACATCGTGAGGATAACCCTCGATGAGATAATGGCAGTAAGTCTTGATGCCCTCACGCTCCAAGCGCTGCTTGAAGGCGATGGCTGCAGGCTGACCATTAAAATGAGTAATAACAACAGAACCCACCATAAAACCACGGTTTTGGAATTCACCACGCAGGCGAAGCACATCCTCATCGTATGTGATACCCAGATCGGCACGCTTCTTGTTCTTCTCAATATCGGCAGCACTGATCACGATAACAATCTCGATGCTATCGCTAATCTTCTGAAACATGCGCAGCTTACTATCAGGCTGGAAACCTGGCAAAACGCGGCTGGCGTGATGGTCATCGAAAAGCTTACCTCCCAATTCGAGATAAAGCTTTCCATCAAACTGTGAGATTCTCTCCTTGATATGTTCGGACTGAATCTTCAGATACTTCTCGTTGTCAAATCCTATTTTCATTGTGTTTTATATATTTTGCGGTGCAAAATTACAAAAAAAGTATCGTACTAACAAATCTTTTATCCGAAAAAATAAAAGAGAACTGCTACATATAGGCATCCAGCAACATCTCAGCCCCTACCAGAAAGGCAAAGACAAGAAAGATAAATATATACAACTGCTCCTTGAGGACAAAATCCAAGACATGAAAATGCTTGTTGTCATACTCCTCAAGATAGTTTTTATAATCCATCCACATTAGGGAAAAAGCCCCCAATGCAATGGATAATATAATACATACACCTACTACATCGGCTAGACCAGTCGATTGAAATAAAGAAAAGCCTGTCATTTCGCTATTCATTTAAAAGTTAATAAGAATCATTATCATCTACTAAAAAGTGTCGCAAAGATAATGAAAATCTTATAACTTGACTGTTTCATTGCTCAAGAAAATAGTTTCATTCCTATCAAATAGGTGTTTCATTGGTAGAAATGAAACTGTTTTTCGCAGCATTCTACCGGTTTTTCCGAACAGAGTCTCTCCATTGTCCTGGTGTAAATCCCGTCTTAGCCTTGAAAATCTTATAGAGATGGGCGTGGGATGAGAAGCCGCATTCTGAAGAAATGGTATCATTGCTGTACCTACATTCTTCCAGCAGCATACGCTGCGCCTCCTTGAAACGGATATCGCTGAGCCAGATTCTGAAACTGCTCTTCAGATAGTTCTCGAAATACAGGCTCAATTCATTGCGAGGAATGCCCAACTTAACAGAAAGCATCGGCATATTTACCGTACTGTCTCTGTAGCCACCCTTGTCACACCAGCTGGTAAGCATCGATTCTATGATAGAGATTTTCTCAGAACCCAATCCCACTTCCTCACTCTCTTCCATCACTTCAAGAGGTTCATCGGCTGTATCCAGCTCCAGTCTCACCTCCGCAGGAATCATATTATAGCCATATCCCAGGAAACTGATGGTAAAGGAAATCAAGGAAAAAAGCATCAGGGGTCCCACACAATAAAGAAGCGGACGATAGCAGATAGCGCCTACCATCGCCAAAACCATTATACCCGCCAATCCGTAAGTGGTATAGGTATATCTATCAAAAGGAAGCAAGTCTTCCGTGGTGTTTTCTTCGATAATCTTTCGATGATAACGCATCTCAATAACCGTGGTATAAGTGCTATACATGATGGTAACAGCAAATAATGCGAGCATCACATAAAGCCATTCGCCCATATGCATCCCCCTAGGAGTATCATTGTATCCGAAAAAGAAACAAATCAATATCAATGCATAACTCACACATCCCAGCAAGGCAAACTTTTTCCGCCCGCCACGATAACAAATTAAGTTATAAGTGGCATAGGAAATAAAGAAAGAGACAGGAGAATAGAAGAGAACATTGACAACAGCTCCAATCTCATCGCCTTTAGCACGGAAACCACAAACCATTTGCAAGACATAATGCCAAGCAAGTACAAACATGGAAAAAGCAAGGAGCCAACGAGACACCTCGTAACGACGGTTGGTCCAGCGAATCTGAAACCTAGACAAAACCAATATCAAGCCCAACATCGACACTATAATGCAGCAAGCAAACTGCACAAGAAATAATGTATTCATTTACTAAATATTTATATCTTTACTTATATTCCTGAAAATTTAGCATTTAAAGCTAAACTGTATCATTTGAGATGCAAATTTACGAAAAAAAACGCAGACTTTAGTAAAGAAAGAAGAATAATTTTGTTTTCTCATTAATTTTCTGTAACTTTGCACGGAATATTTAGAAGATTGCAACAAATTATTAATAATATCTTAAAAATATGATTAAAGCGATGATTTTGGCTGCAGCTGCTCTCACCATGGGAGCAAATACAGCCGATGCACAGACTATGATTGAAAAGAACAACATCAAGGTGGAGAACCACCTGATGACCCCAGAAGCTCTTTGGGCGATGGGTAGAATCGGTGCCGCTGAAGCTTCGCCTAACGGCAAGCAGGTGGTTTACCAGGTAGGTTACTACAGTGTAAAGGAGAACAAGGGCCATCAGATGCTCTTCATCATGGATGCCAATGGCAAGAACCAGAAGGCACTGACCACTGATGCCAAGAGCGAGACTGATGCTGCCTGGATTCAGGGCGGACAGAAGATTGCCTTCATCCGTGGCGGACAGCTCTGGAGTATGAACCCTGATGGTACTGACAGAAAACAGCTCACCAATGATGAATTGGGCATCCAGGGATTCCGCTTCTCTCCAGATGGCAAGAAGGTAATCCTCATCAAGGAGTTGCCTTATCACGGAACCATCAAGAAGAATCCTTCTGATCTTCCTCTGGCTACAGGTCGTCTCGTTACCGACATGAACTATCGCCACTGGGATCACTACGTAGAGAGTATCCTTCATCCTTTCGTGGCTGATGTTGCTGAGGATGGCACCGTCAACGCTGGCGAGGATATCCTGAAGGGTGAACCTTTCGAGTGTCCTATGGCTCCATTCGGCGGCATCGAGCAGTTGGCTTGGAGTCCGGATTCCAAGACCATCGCCTATACCTGCCGCAAGAAGGAGGGCTTGCAATATGCCATCTCTACCGATTCAGACATCTACCTATATAATATAGGTACGCGCGAGACCAAGAACCTCTGCAAGGAGGCTGGCTATGTAGAGCCTAAGATTGATGCTACCAAGAGTATGAAGAACCAGGCTGTAAATGCACCTGAGAATCTGAAGAACAATCCTGGTTACGACATCAACCCTCAGTTCTCTGCCGACGGCAAGTACGTGGCATGGCAGAGCATGGCTCGCGACGGATACGAGAGCGACCGCAACCGCCTCTGTGTCTATGAGCTTGCTACCGGCAAGAAGAACTATGTATCAGACAAGTTCGACTCCAGCGTAGAGGGCTTCGTATGGAACAAGGACAACAAGAGCCTCACCTTCATCGGCGTATGGCACGGAACCCTGAACCTCTATCAGGCTAACTTCAAGGGCGAAGTAAAGCAGATTACCAACGAGTGGGCTGACTACGGAAGCATCTCGCTTGCCAACAACGGCAACAAGCTTCTTGCTACCAAGGCTAGCATGAGTCACCCTACCGATATCTACATCGTAACGCCAGGCAAGAATGCCAAGAGTACCAAGGTAGAACAGATTACCCGTGAGAACGACCACATCCTGAGCCAGTTGAACATGGGTAAGTGCGAGCAGCGCTGGGTAAAGACCACCGACGGCAAGCAGATGCTGGTATGGATCATGTTGCCAGCTAACTTCGATGCCAACAAGAAGTACCCTACCCTTCTCTTCTGCGAGGGCGGTCCTCAGAGTCCGGTCAGCCAGTTCTGGAGCTATCGCTGGAACATTCAGATCATGGCAGCCAACGGTTACGTCATCGTATTGCCTAACCGCCGTGGTCTTCCAGGTTTCGGAAGTGCATGGAACGAGGAGATTTCAGGAGACTGGACTGGTCAGTGCATGAACGACTATCTTTCTGCCATCGACGATGCAGCCAACAATCTTCCATACGTAGATAAGGATCGTCTGGGCTGTGTAGGTGCCAGCTTTGGTGGTTTCTCTGTTTATTATCTTGCAGGTCATCACAACAAGCGTTTCAAGGCATTCCTCGCTCACGATGGCGCATTCAACCTTGAGAGCATGTACACAGATACCGAGGAGGCTTGGTTCTCTAACTGGGAGTATGATGATGCTTACTGGAACAAGGATCAGAGTGCCAACGCTAAGAAGACATACGAGAACAGTCCTCATAAGTTCGTTGACAAGTGGGATACTCCAATTCTCTGCATCCACGGCGAAAAGGACTATCGCATCAATGCCAACCAGGGCATGGGCGCCTTCAATGCCGCTCGCATGCGTGGCATCCCTGCCGAGCTTCTTATCTATCCTGACGAGAACCACTGGGTATTGAAGCCACAGAACGGCGTGCTCTGGCAGCGCACCTTCTTCGGCTGGTTGGACAAGTGGTTGAAGAAATAATATATTAAAAACGAAAAAACGAGGTATCAGGCGTAACCTGTTACCTCGTTTTTTCCTTAAAGACTTTTAAGCCATTTTTTACCAGATTTGGTACTTAACCAAATATTTAATACCAAAGCTACTACTCCAGTACCAGCCAATGTCATAATTAATGCTTCCATATCTTTACAATTTAGAAATTCTGTACCCAATCGTAGACAACAAACTTGTTGTAACTAAACCAGTAACAAAGAGCCAAACAGCAGTAGTTGTTACATCTTCTTTTAAAAACATAGTTACTACATCACCCACAACCATAGCTGTGAAAGTAGCCTTAGCCAAATCATAGAAGAATTTACTCAAGTTCTCACGGCTAGACCTTAACTTTTCTCTATCTTCCCGAGCTGTCATACGCTTTTATATTTAAAACATTGCAAAAATACAACTTTCTTTTCAAACTAGCAAAGAAAAAGATGTTTTTTTCTGGAAATATGATAAAAAGGCTTGCTTCGGAAATGAAGCAAGCCTTTTTTGTATATGATATTTTTGATTTAGCTTACGCGATTCAACTTCTTGATGATAGAGAAGATGAAGAGGGCTGAAACCAGGCAGATACCTGCGAGAACACCCCAGATGGCAATGAGGTTGAAGTTCTGCCCCCACATGATGCCAGGAATCATAACCAACTGGTTACCGATGGCTGTTGCACCAAACCAGAGACCCATCATCAAACCAGCATACTTTGGAGGAGCTACCTTCGATACAAACGAAATACCGATAGGAGAAAGCAGAAGCTCGGCGAATGTAAGGATGAGATAGGTAGAGATGAGGAGGTTAGCACTTACACGTGTTCCCTCTGTAGCAGGATTTCCCTGTGCCAAAGGAAGCTCCAGCCCCATAGAACCTACAGCCATCCATACGAAACCGAGAGCTGCAACGAGCATACCCAAACCAATCTTCTCAGGAGATGTAGGCTCCTTGCCAATCTTGTGAAGCCAAGAGAACAAAGCAACGCTCACTGGTGTCAATGCCACTACATAGCATGGGTTGAACTGCTGGAAGATAGGAGCCTCAACATCTACGGCACCTTCAAGGTTGCTGTACTTGTAGAAGAGGAAAGCGATGGCAGCAACAATGACACCAAGAGAGATGCCCTTACCCTTGCCAGTCTTGCTCTGTGCCAGACCGAAGCAACCGTAAACCACGAAGATGCAGGCTACGAGGTTGGTAACGTCGAACGCCATTGACTGCAAGCCCTCAGATGTCTTCTGAGTATAGTCGCGGGCAAAGAGTGTCAATGTATTACCATTCTGGTGGAAAGCCATCCAGAAGAAGATAACCACAGCAAATACGAGACAGAGGCAGATGATGCGCTCCTTGGTCTCAGCCTTGGAAAGCTCATTAGTCTCCTTAACCGGAGTCTTGTCGTCCTTACCCTTGGTCTCAGAAGCAAGCACGTGCTTGTATGTAAAGCTGAAGGCATAGTAGATGGCGATACTGATGATAAGCGAAGCACATGCCACAGCGAATGCAAAATGGTATGAATCCTCAACTGATACGCTCAGACTCTCCTGCGCCCACTTCATGATTTTAATGGCTGCTGTAGGAGCAAACATGGCGCCAATGTTGATAGCCATATAGAAGAGAGAGAAACCGGAATCACGGTTGCTGGCATACTGTGGCTCGTCGTAGAGACGACCTACCATCACCTGCAGGTTACCTTTGAACAAGCCGGTACCCAAAGCGATGAGGATAAGCGAAATGCCCATGGCAGCAATGGCAACGGTGTCCTTTCCAAGAGGAAGCGAAAGCACAAGGTAGCCGATGAACATAATGAAGATACCCGTGGTAACCATACGTCCAAAGCCAAACTTGTCGGCTGCGATACCGCCGATGATAGGGAGGAAATAAACCATCATCAGGAAGGTAGAGTAAATTGTACTTGCCAATCCGGTTTCAAAACCGAAGTTAGCCTGCAAATAGAGCAAGAACACTGCAAGCATGGTATAGTAACCGAAACGCTCACCCGTGTTAGCCAAAGCTAAGGCCCACAGACCTTTTGGTTGATTTTCAAACATAATTTTCTGTTATTTTATAATTTTATTATTTAGTTATTCTTTTCTCGCAAATTCTGTGCAAAGATACACAAATTATTCCATATTTCAAACTCAATGCCTAAAAATCGTTATATCAAATACCATTTTTATATTCAAAATCGTCTAAATTTCTAAAAAACAGACAAATAATGCAAAAGTTTTCCATTTCTATTACAACAAGATTGCGTTTTTTTTTGTACCTTTGCAGCCCGAAACCGTAAAGGTGGATTCCGACAGTATAAATATTGGATTAAAACAAAAAAGAAAGGTAAAAGGATATTTATGAGACAACTTAAGATTAGCAAGAGTATAACCAATCGTTCCAGTGAAGCACTCGACAAGTACTTGGTGGAGATTGGTAGAGAACCTATGGTCTCTATTGATGAGGAGATTGAGCTGGCCCAGAAGATTCGCAAAGGCGGTCGTGAGGGTGAGCGTGCCAAGGAAAAACTGGTCAAGGCAAACCTCCGATTCGTTGTATCTGTTGCTAAACAATACCAGCATCAGGGTTTGGGTCTGACAGACCTCATCGACGAGGGAAACATCGGTTTGGTAAAGGCTGCAGAGAAATTTGATGAAACTCGTGGTTTTAAGTTCATCTCATACGCAGTATGGTGGATTCGCCAGAGCATCCTCCAGGCTATCGCTGAGCAGAGCCGTATCGTTCGCCTGCCTTTGAACCAGGTAGGCGCATTGAGCAAGATCAGCGCCGAAATCAGCAAGTTTGAGCAGGAAAACCAGCGCAAGCCTTCTGTTGCAGAGTTGGCACAGATTACCAAGATGGAGGAAAGCAAGATTGACCAGACCATCAAGGCAGACAACCACCACATGAGTATCGATGCTCCATTCGGTAGTGATGACGATGACAATGCGATGGTAGATGTGATGGCTTCAGGTGATGATAGCCGTACCGACAAGGGTGTTGACTTCGAGTCTATGGCGAGTGAGCTCCAGCGCGTATTGGCAACAGTATTGAAGGAACGCGAGCGCAAGATTCTCTGCTACTGCTATGGCATCGGTTGCCACGAGAAGGGATTGGAAGAAATCGGAAGCGAATTCAACCTCACCCGTGAGCGTGTACGCCAGATTCGTGAAAAGAGCATCATCAAGCTCCGTGAAAGCGGAAAGATCAAGATCTTGATGAAATACTTGGGATAATTCTGAAACAGAAACCAAGAATTAAGAAACAAGAATCTAGAATTCTGAAACAGGAATTCAATCCATATCGAAGACGAGAGAAAAATAAATAATGCTCAGTTGTGTTACCCACAACTGAAACAAAAAGGGCAATCAGTTGGTTCATTCCAATCTGATTGCCCTTTCTCTTTTTACACACACGCCCTGAAAGGGCAAAAGCTCCTAGCCCAGGGCAACACCCTGGGTTGTCATAGGCGCTAACCTGTCGCCCTGAAAGGGCAAAAGCTTTATTCACAATTAATTGTTAACGAAGTTTCCGAACTTATCAATCAATCCGTTTACTCCGTCTCTCACCGCCTCGAAATATGGATACTCATCTCTCAGACAGATTTCATCATAAAGGAAATCAGCCACGATGGTATCCTTTCCGTCAGGCATCACGAGTCCCATCTTGCCATTCTTCTCTGCAATAACCGGCATGATGCTCAGGTCATCATTATAGATATAGCAAGTGCGGAGGAAATCATAGACAGGCTGAAGCATCACGTTGCCCTGATGATCTTTCATGCCAAATTTGCCGTTTTCCTCGAAGACCTCATGGTAACGGATATACTTCTCCTTCAAGCGATGATAATAGAACACCATCTTACGCTTGTCGTTCACAAAGTCGAGCATATACTGGAAGGTATCACAGTAGTTAGCCACCGAACGGACGAGAATCATCTTCAGATCCAGTCCATCCAAAGCCTTGCGATTCAAATCAATATACTTGGCAATCGCCTTCTCTTTCTCTGTGACAGAGAGGCTCGCCAGCTTTTCCTCAAACTTGAGCATAGCCTGTTTGGTTCCCGACATACCCTTGATATATCGGTGAATCTGCCTGCTCATTTCAGAACAGATAAACTTGTCTATTTCCTGCTGCTCAATTGGGTCAGCATATTCCTTAATCAATGATTCAGGTGTAGCGTTCATGGTTATTTCCTTTCTTTTTGTTTATGGAGATTCCCCCTGTGAACTTGAAAGGGAAATCTCCTGTTAGTATTATTTCTTCACGTTAGGCTGCTGCAATCCATAGCCCTTTCTCTTATCTTCCAACAAGAGGAGGAAGGAGATGACAATAGCAATCACACCAAAGGCTGCAAATATGGTCATCGTCTCTGTATAGTCGATGACACCATCGGCACCCGTGTTAGCCTGATTCACCTTACCAATCCATACTGGAATAAGAGCCAGTCCGATATTCTGAATATAGAAGATAAGGGCGTATGCAGTTCCTAAGAGTTTCATTGGGATAATCTTTGGTACAGAAGGCCACATTGCTGATGGTACCAAACCAAAAGCTACGCCAAGGATGAGCATCATCACGATGGCAAGCACCCATGAGTTGAGTGGAAGGGCAAATACTACGTGTACCAGTGTCAGGAGGCAACTGCCGATAATCATCAGCGTGGCACCCTTGCCATACTTGTCGTATATGCTACCAAAGAACGGTGTAAGGAAGATAGTACCGAATGGCAACATCGCAGGAATCAGACCTGCCAAATTAGCATCGACACCATACTTGAAAATCATCAACTTGGTTGCAAACTTCAGGAATGGGAATACACCTGCATAGAACATCAGGCAAAGGAATGCCACATACCAGAAACCTGTTGTCTTGAACAGACCACCCAAGTCTGAGAACTTGAAACCTTCTTCCGGCTCAGTAGCCACAGCTGCTGCAGAAGCATCCTCCTTCTTGTCCATCACACAATAAACCAGATAAACCAGTACACCAGCGCAAAGCAAAGCTGCACCCAAAGCAATAGAAGCAGACACACCGCCCATTGCCTTTGCAAAAGGAAGAGAGAAGCCCAGGGCAGCGGCTGTTCCCAAACGGGCCGTAGCCACCTGTACTCCCATTGCCAGAGCCAACTCATGACCCGTAAACCATTTCACAATGACCTTGCTCACTGTGATACCGCATATCTCGCAGCCCACGCCATAGATGGCAAAGCCAAGTGCAGCTATCACTACCTGTGTACTGTAAGTACCGAAGAATGGTACTACTACCGAACCGCCAAACTCATGACCTACAGCATACCATTTCACCAAGGCTCCACCAAACATCAAAACAGTAGAGAGGATACCAGTGAAACGGATGCCAAACTTGTCGAGGATAAGACCACCGAAGAAGAGAAGCAGGAGGAATACATTAAAGTATCCGTAGGCTCCTGAGAAGAAGCCGTACTCATCCGAACTCCATCCGAGTCCAAGACCATTCTCAGCCCCCTTGGCAGCTGTCAAGAGAGGCTCCAGTGGAGACATTACATCTGTAAAAAAGTAACCGAACATCATCGTGACGCTCACGATGAAGAGGGCGGTCCAGCGAGCTGACTTCGAGTCGCTCAATTTCATCTGAATTTTTTCTGTTGTACTCATTTTATATTATTACTTATTTTTCCATAACCATCGTCGGAAGTTACTTTCTCTTCACATTCTTCGTTCTTGAAATATCAAAGAGATAAGATACCTTGAACACGATCTGTCCGTAGTTACTTTTTCCGAAATAATCTCGTTTGGATGAACCATAGATATTACCCAGTCCATAATAGTAGCGAGCCTCAGCCAGAATGTGTCCCACTTTCGGGATGCTGTACTCTGCACCCAAACCCAGGGCGATACCATAATCCAGCTTATTCTCTATCGCCATCGTATCTTGTGCCACTACCATACTTACCCGGTCATTATCTGTCTTAGGCATATTCTTCACGTCAAAGTTGGTAGTCTGAGAATCGTTAAGGTAGAGTCCGAACTGCGGACCGGCATTCACGAAGATGTTCAAGCCTCTCTCTTCCCTACCCCAAGCCAAGTGAGCGAAAACAGGTACCTGGATATAATTGATGGTACGGCTGTAAGCCATCGGCTGCTTGGTTTCGGTGATGATGACAGGCAGGTTGTCGATGTCGAGAATATCCTCTTTCCATCCCACCTTGGCATAGTTGACCTCTGCATAGATGGAACAGATGGTCTTGAAGTACTTCTCGCAAGTATATTTCATCGAGAGTCCGGCAGTCATTCCTCCATGCTGCTTCTGCTGAACCTCCGGTTCGAATCCAACGGAGCTGAGCACATAGCCTCCATTGAATCCGATGGAGAAATCGTTGCGATGCTCACCTATCTGGGCCTGTGCCGAAAGACCTCCCCAAAGGAGAAGTCCCATCAACAGCGCCCCTATCTTGACTTTATTCATTCTTTCTTTTCTTACTATAAACGATTAACTATAAAAAACTACCGGTCCTAGTAATTCACAGATTCAATCTGGTGATTGAAGGTATAGTGAATCAACTGGAAGTTCTTGTTCTTGTATCCACCCTTTGTCGTTTTCACGAAATGCAATGGAGTCTGCACTGGCTGATAGTTCACCTGCTGGCGTTCACCCGTAAACTCCTTGCCCTTCTTCTTGATACCCTGGATGAAGAACATACCATGATCATAACCCGTGATGGCGAAGCGAGGCTGCGCAATCATCATCGGCTGATGGAACCATCCCTCGTATGCCTTCTCCAGGTTCTGCGTTCTTTCGGCTACCGGATTGTAATAGAAGGTAGAAGGGATATAAGTATCGTACTTATAGAATCGCTCCAGATTGTACTTGGCGTACATCAACCACTCTGTATAGCCGAAGAGAGAGATAGATGCACCCGGATACTTGCTGTCAAACTCATCCAGCTTGTTGAGCACGGCTGTCAACTGTGGAGAACGGCCCGTATTCAAGATTACCACATTCTGCTTGCTTGGCAGGAAAGCCTTGGCAAACTGGTCGATGCTTGAGCTCACATTGGTGATACTATAGTTGATGTTTCTCTTCTCCAACTCCTTGCGAAGTCCGAAAGTGAAAGCTCCCTTACGAGAAGTAGAATCATTGCAATCTACAAAGATTGGATGCACATTGGTAAATCTGTTCAGGAAAGCCTTGATGGTGCATTCGTTCAATGTTTCAGGACTCTGATATACCTGGAAGATTTCCTTGTTGCGCTCCACATCGTCACCGCTGATGGAGAAAGGAATCACGAGCTTGATGCCATAGGTCTTGCAGAAGCCGGCAAGCGGAGCCACCTGCTTGGAATAAAGCGGACCGAAGATGATATCACATGTATTGGCTCCCTCCTGCAACAAGGTGGCGCGGATATCAGCGTCTATCGGCACGTTCCATGCATGGACATCGGTAGAGATGCCCTTCTTTTTCAAATAATTGCAAGCCATCAGGAGTCCACGATAATACTCCACCATACGCTTGCCATCACCATCCACATCATGCAAAGGCAACATCACGCCAATCTTCACCGCATCACTAGCCGCCACCTTCTGCTGAGCGGCAGCGGTTCCAGCTACAGCCGGTTTGCTGGAAGTAACAGCATTCTTATCCTCCTTCTGTGCCTTTTTAGGCGCATTAGGATTCTGCTGGTCGCTGGCAAAAGGAATAAAGAGGGTAGTTCCCTTCTGGAGCATGTAACCTTCCTGCTTCATCTCAGGGTTTGCCTCCATCAGTTCCGGCAGACTCAATCCATACTTATTGGCAATACCAAAAATAGTATCCTTTTTCTTCACTGTGTAGATGTCTCGCCATTTCGTTGTCTGAGCAAAGATACCAACACTGAGCATGAGCCCCACAATCATCAAGAAATATCTTATGTTTCTTTTCATATCTTCCTGTTTTTAATGTTTATATGATCCTAAAATCTTGCCGTAACCGACATGATTTAAAGTTTTCTCCTGCAAAAATACAAAAAATCTCGCATCTAGCGCAATATCTCTCAGCTTTTTATTATCTTTGCACAAATAATTTGCAAAATGAGACAAAAAATAGGATTACTTGGTGCCTTATTGGCACTTTTTACCCCTCCATTGATGGCACAGGAAGAAATCGGAGATGAGGAAGACACAAAGACCAGTGTCCTTCTGATGCCGAACGCATTCTCGCCAAACGGAGATGGCATCAACGACATCTACAAGCCCAAGGAGGGTTACCAGAACATCAAGGAGTTTCACGCCTATATATATAATAGGTGGGGACAGAAACTCTTTGAGTGGAGCGACCCTGCCACAGGATGGGATGGAACATACAAGGGAAAGCCGGTTAAGGAGGGGGTCTATTTCTGTCTGGTCAAGGCAAAAGGAGCAGATGGCAAGACCTATCAGATTAAAAGAGATGTCAACCTGCTCAGAGGCTATACAACAGAACAATACAGTAACAATTAAGTGAGCGGAAATTAGAATATGAATTCAGAAGAAAAGATAAATGTATGGGGCGCCAGAGTACACAACCTCAAGAACATTGATGTTGAGATTCCACGCGACTCCCTCACCGTGATAACCGGACTTTCGGGTTCGGGCAAGTCGTCGTTGGCTTTCGATACCATCTTTGCCGAGGGACAGCGTCGCTATATCGAGACTTTCTCTGCCTATGCCCGCAACTTCCTGGGCAATATGGAGCGCCCGGACGTTGATAAGATTACCGGTCTGAGTCCGGTAATCAGCATCGAGCAGAAGACCACCAACAAGAACCCTCGTTCTACCGTAGGTACCACTACCGAGATTTACGATTATCTCCGTCTGCTCTTTGCCCGTGCCGGTACAGCCTACAGCTACCGCAGCGGTGAAGAGATGGTGAAATACACCGAAGAACAGGTCATCGATATGATTCTCGATGAATATGCCGGAAAGGCCATCTTCCTGCTGGCTCCTCTGATTCGCCAGCGCAAGGGACATTATCGCGAACTCTTCGAGAGTATGCGCCGCAAAGGTTATCTCTATGTACGTGTGGATGGAGAAATCCAGGAAGTGGTAAGCGGAATGAAGCTCGACCGCTACAAGATGCACAACATAGAAGTTGTCATCGACAAGCTCGTGGTGAAGGAAGCCGATGAGGAACGCATCCGCAAGAGCGTAGCTACCGCCATGAAGCAGGGCGATGGCATGGTGATGGTGATAGAGAAAGGGGAAAAGACGGGTAAGAACTTTTCAAAACGCCTGATGGATCCAGTTACCGGTATAGCCTACCAGGATCCGGCACCTAATATGTTCTCGTTCAATTCGCCGGAAGGCGCCTGCCCTCACTGCAAGGGTCTGGGAAAGGTAAACCAGATAGATATCAAGAAGGTGATTCCGGATGACAGCCTGAGCATCTACGAAGGTGGAATCGCCCCTCTCGGCAAATACAAGAACCAGATGATTTTCTGGCAGATTGAGTCTTTGCTCGAGAAATATGACCTGAAACTCAAGACTCCTATCGCAGAGATTCCGGGAGATGCCATGCAGGAAATCCTCTATGGATCCCTGGAAAACGTAAAGATCGGTAAAGAAAAGGTGCATACCTCTTCGGATTACTTCTGCGCATACGATGGCATCATCGACTATCTGCAGAAGGTGATAGAGAATGACGAGAGTGCTGCAGGAAAGAAATGGGCTGACCAGTTTATATCTACCATCGAATGTCCGGAGTGCCATGGACAGCGACTCAAGAAGGAATCGCTCGCCTTCCGCATCTGGGACAAGAATATATCGGAAGTTGCCAACCTCGACATCGACGAACTGCGCGACTGGCTCGAACAGGTGGAAGCTCACCTCCCTTCCATGAAGGCAAAGGTGGCTCACGAAATCATCAAGGAGTTGCGATCACGTGTCAACTTCCTCCTCGATGTGGGTCTGAACTATCTCTCACTCAATCGCCAGTCGGCGTCACTCTCTGGTGGTGAAAGCCAGCGCATCCGTCTTGCTACCCAGATTGGCAGCCAGCTCGTCAATGTGCTCTACATCCTCGATGAGCCAAGTATCGGTCTGCACCAGCGAGACAACGAGCGACTCATCAACAGCCTGAAGGAATTGCGCGACCTGGGTAATACCGTCATCGTAGTAGAACATGATGAGGATATGATGCGATCTGCCGACTGGATTGTAGATATCGGTCCGAAGGCAGGCAGAAAGGGAGGCGAAGTGGTTTTCCAGGGTACTCCGAAAGAGATGCTGAAGACCGACACCATCACTGCCCAGTATCTGAATGGCAAGATGGCGATAGAGATTCCTGAGCATCGCCGCAAAGGAAACGGCAAGAGCATCACCATCCGTGGAGCCAGGGGCAACAACCTGAAGGGAGTAGATATAGAGTTCCCGCTCGGCAAGCTCATCGTTGTAACGGGAGTCAGCGGATCGGGTAAATCTACCCTGATCAATGAAACCCTGCAGCCTATCCTCTCCCAGCACTTCTACCGTTCCCTGAAGAAGCCGATGCCATACGACAGCATCGAAGGCATTGAGAATATCGACAAGGTAGTGAATGTAGATCAAAGTCCAATCGGCAGAACCCCTCGCAGTAATCCAGCTACCTACACAGGTGTATTCAGCGACATCCGCTCGCTGTTTGTGGGGCTTCCAGAAGCCAAGATCCGTGGTTACAAGCCAGGTAGATTCTCCTTCAACGTGAAGGGTGGCAGATGCGAAGCGTGTGGCGGAAATGGATACAAGACCATCGAGATGAACTTCCTGCCAGATGTCTATGTACCTTGTGAGGTATGCCACGGCAAGCGCTACAACCGTGAAACGCTGGAGGTAAGATACAAGGGAAAGAGCATCGCCGATGTACTGGACATGACCATCAACCAGGCAGTAGAGTTTTTCGAGAACGTGCCTCAGATTCTCAACAAGATCAAGGCATTACAGAGTGTAGGATTGGGTTACATCAAGTTGGGACAGAGCTCCACTACCCTTTCGGGCGGAGAAAGCCAGCGAGTGAAACTTGCTACCGAACTTTCCAAACGTGATACCGGCAAGACGCTCTACATCCTGGATGAGCCAACCACCGGTCTTCATTTCGAAGACATCCGCATTCTGATGGATGTGCTTCAGAAACTGGTAGATAGAGGCAATACGGTGATTATCATCGAGCACAATCTGGATGTCATCAAGCTCGCCGACTGGCTCATTGATATGGGTCCCGAAGGTGGACGAGGTGGAGGTCAGCTTCTCTTTGCCGGCACACCGGAAGAGATGGCAAAGAGCAAGAAAGGCTATACCTACAAATTCCTGGCACCCTTGCTGAAGAAGAAATAACCATTCTTTGCCGGCAAGAGATAAAAAAATCCCGATTTCCAAGACTTTGCTTATCTGATGCAAAGTTTAGGAAATCGGGATTTTATATTTTAATCTTCGTCTGCGAATTCATTCAAGGTATAAGCACTACTGCCATCGAAGCAGTGGGTACATACCTGGCACTTAGGCAAACCGATAGCTTCCACGAGCTGCTCGATGGTATTGAACTTCAGTGTAGTCAATCCAAGCTGGTTGGCAATCTCATCCACCATTCTCTGATATTCAGGAGAACCTGTGGTAGCATACTTCTCCAGATTCTTGTTGGCATCACCCTCAAACTTCTCGATGATTCTGCGGGTAATCAACTCCATGTCACTCTTGGAAGAAGTAAAGTTGATGAAAGGACAGCCATAAACCAATGGAGGACAAGCGATACGCATGTGGCATTCCTTCAAACCAGCCTGATCAAAGAGCACCTTCACATTGTCGCGAAGCTGGGTACCGCGCACGATACTGTCATCGCAGAACAACACACGCTTACCCTTCAACATAGCCTTGTTAGGAATCAGCTTCATCTTGGCTACCAGAGAGCGCATGCTCTGGTTGCTAGGTGTAAAGCTTCGAGGCCAGGTAGGAGTATATTTGGCAATACAACGCTGATAAGGCACGCCCTTGCCTGCAGCATATCCCATCGCCATACCTGTACCAGAATCAGGAATACCACTGCAGCAATCTACCTCTACATCATCTGTCTTGGCAAGATTGAAGCCATTGGAAAAACGAGCTTCCTCTACATTCTTGCCCTCGTAGGTAGAAGTTGGGAATCCATAATATACCCAGAGGAAAGAACAAACCTGCATTTTCTTGTTGGCAGGACGGATCTGCTCCATACCCTCAGCAGTAATCTTCACGATTTCGCCAGGACCTACCTCGTGTGCTGTCTCGAAGTCAAGGTTAGGAAATGAAGTGGTCTCACTGGAAGCAGCATAAGCACCCTCCTTCTTGCCTATAATAATAGGTGTACGTCCCCAACTGTCGCGGGCACAGATGATACCATCCTCTGTAAGGATCATCATGGTGCAGGAACCCTTGATATGATGGAACACGTTCTCGATTCCCTCGCGGAAATTCTTGCCCTGGATGATGAGAAGAGCCACCAATTCGGTTGGGTTGGTACTTCCTGAAGACATCTCTGCAAAGTGCATGTTCTTATCCAACAGGTGCTGAGTAAGTTCATCCTTATTTAATATCTTGGCTACTGTGCAAATGGCAAAGCGACCAAGATGAGAATTCATGATCAATGGCTGCGCATCTGTATCGCTAATCACACCGATACCTGATGTCGCACCCTCGAATTTGTCAAGTGTAGGTTCAAACTTCGTTCTAAAATAAGAACTTTCTAAGTTGTGGATAGAGCGCACGAAGCCCTTCTCACTACTGTAGGTTGCCAAACCGCCTCGGCGTGTACCGAGATGTGAGTTGTAGTCGGTGCCGTAGAAAAGGTCTGCGACACAGCTTTTCTTGGAAATAGTTCCGAAAATGCCTCCCATAAGAGTATAATTCTATGTTTTATGTTTGAAATATGGGTGCAAAGGTAATATAAATCCAGAAAATATGCAAAACTTTTTGCGATTTTTCTACATTTTTATGTATATCGTTTCCCTTTGCACCCCTAATTTCTGCTAAAAATCGGCTAAATATCTACTATTAAGACGACTGCTTCCTAGAACTTGTATTGCAAACCCAGACTCATATCAAAGGTTTTAGACTTCACATCGTCATGATATGAGTAATGGGTATCACGCCAATAGTTGGACACATTGAAGTCCAGGTTCAGCCGATTGGACAGCGCCAGACCGAAGCGGGCATTCAGCACCAGCAGAGATGCATTTCCCTTGTCGCCCTGGGCATTGAGATAGAGCGGATCGGTCGTTGCCAGATCCTTTCCCTCATATCCCTTCCAGGTAAAGATGCGATAATAGTCGGCACCTATCTGGAAGGTAGCTACCTTGCCGAACTCCATGAAACTGATAGCCTTCACGCTATAACCGCTACCCATGTTGTAGTCGCGGTCTATCACATTATAATAATCGGTCAGACTTCCACCCAGCAGGATACCATCCAGGAAGACACGCTGCTCAAACCTGGTGAGATTGCCCACCTGAGGGAAGCGGTAGATGATGCCAGGACCGAAAGAGGCTGCCTCAGATATGCGGTAAGGCACCAGACTGGTACCATCCTTCACCGGCTGCGAATCGTAATAGTTGAAGTGCTGGAAGATACCGAACTCCATCTCCGTGCCCTTGCTCACCTCCACCGGTACACTCCACAATCTTCCCAGAAGATGCAGACCGGTAATCAGAGGCTGGTTGCTGCTCAGGCCGAAAGTGGCATCCAATGTGAAGTAGTCGTATGGCTTGGTGGTTTCGCCATCAAACGGATCGCCATAAACCAGATTGAAACGGACGTATGGATTGCCCTCACCACGGAACAGCGTATTGTTGTCTGCGAGGTATCTGTAACCTGCCGATGCAAAGAAACTGACAGGACTGCGCTGGTAATCGTGATATTTATAATATTTGCCTCTCACCCGCCAGGCATCGCCACTCAAGATTCGATTCAACCCCTTGATCGGACAGATGAGGGTTCCCAGGAACTCTCGCATGAAACGAGGGAAACCAGACAGGCGGTCATCAAATACCAGATTGCTCACACGATGCGTCACCTCTCCGATGGCAATACCACCAAAAGTAGTAGCCATCAGGTCGTTGATGGCAGGCGGTTCTATCTCGCAGGTAGTCTCCCACATCAAACTTCCACAGAAAGAGTATGGCACCGATTCCCAGAAATTCATGCCATGACTTCTCGCAGCATTGAAATAGAGTCCGCCATGGTATGGATGGGCAAACAGATTGGTAGAGAACTGGTCGTTATCCCAAACAAAACCCGTTTCTATATTGTGCTTGATGCTATGGAAGGAAATCTTGGCAAACTCCTCGTTCATCACAAACTGGTCGAAGCATTGCACACCCACATTGATGGCAAAAGCTTCCAAGGCAGCCTTCCAAGGATGCTTCTTCTGTCGCTCCGGATCATCGAAGGCAAAAATGGTTCCTTCCTTCCATGCCTCCATATCATATTCATTCTCCTTCCTGCCAGACACATTCCCAAAAGATGAAGTGCGCTGGAGGCGCACAGCCAAACCTGCTTCTACAATGGCACGACGGCGATACCTGCCACCATGATAATAATGGGTATCCCCATAACCCACAGAGGCAAAGGCACTGGTGTATCTGCCCAACTGATAGTCGGCATTGATGCGAGCCTGCAGCGAATAGAGCCGTTCCGGCTTATCCTGCGAATGTTCCTGAAACGATTCAACGTGATAGAACCCCAGATCACCACTCAGGGAGAACTTAGGCGATAACTGGAAATACTGACCGATGCGATAGAACAAGGCACCCGAAAACTTCTCATCCAATCCGAAATAATGGGTTCCGATACCCAAGATATTATACGTACTCCGGTTGCGGAATCTTACGGCAAGATTGGCTTTGGTAGCAGAACCGCCATAAAACATATAGTCGATACGCGTCTTTGGGTTCACATTCACCAGTCCTATCTTATGGGCTACGGTATCCCGGCTATAGTTGATGACACCTATCTGCACACCACGAGGATGGCTAAGGCACACATTAAACAAACCAATCTGAGAACCATTCAGGGTATCAGCATAATTGTAGCCGCCCAACTGCATGCCACGCATATAGGAAGAGCTGACATTGGCTGCAGCAATCTGCAAACCTCTCTTCATACCCATGGAAATATTGGAAAGTCCACTCAGCTGCACGCCGCGGAACGGAGAACTGGATACATTATTAAATAAAGACAACTGCACGCCATTGCCACCCTTCACCACATTGGAAACACCCGAAATCTGAACGCCGCGCATATCATCGCCCACCGAATTGATGATACCAGCCAGGCTCACACCACGCATCTGCTGGCGAACCACACTGGAAAAGGCACCTATCTGGGCACCCCTGAGTGTATCGGGCGAGCAAAACAGAGACACGTTGCCAGAACTATACCCTTGGGCATAGACAGACTGACCTCCTAGCGAAAGTCCCATCAAAAGGGCTATGATCTTTCTCTTATTATCCATATACCTATCAAATTCAAAATGGCGAGAAGTCAGGATGACTTCTCGCCGGGAAATTGCATTATTCAAAGTTGGAGCTAAATAATGCATCAAAAAAAATATCTTTCAGAGGAATGTGCAGGCGAAGATTTCTCCTCCCCACACATTCATATAAAGTTCAATTGCTTTTATTAATCCAGGTTCAAGCTCTTCTTGATAGCCTCGATCTTATCCATTGCAGCAGCTGTACAACGGTTGTAGCAACCAGCACACTTGAATGAAGGATCCTTTACCTCAATATAGAACTTGATCTTAGGCTCTGTACCAGAAGGGCGAACGCTTACCTTGGTATTGTCATCGCAGAACCACTGGAGTACATTGCTTGTTGTAGGCATATCGAGCTTCTCTACACTGCCGTCAGCATGCTTAGCCTCCAAGCTCTGGTAGTCCTTCCAGGTAACAATCTTGCTGCCACCCAACTCCTTTGGAGGGTTAGCACGGAAGTCTGCCATCATCTGCTTGATCTCGTCAGCACCAGTCTTACCTGGGCGAACCACGTTTACTGTAAACTCCTTGCTGAAGCCATACTCTGCATAGATCTGCATCAGGAGATCGTAGAGAGTCTTGCCCTGATCCTTAGCCCAGGCAGCAATCTCACAAATCAAGCAGATAGATGCTGGAGCATCCTTATCACGTACCTTGTCGTATGGCAAGAAGCCGAAGCTCTCCTCACCACCACCGATATACTGCTGCTTGCCCTCAGAGATAGCAATCTCGCGTGCAATCCACTTGAAACCGGTGTAGCAGTCACGCAACTCTACGTTATTCTTCTTGGCAATCTCAGCAATCACCTCTGTTGTAACGATGGTCTTTACGAGGAAGTCTGTTGGCTTCAACTTGCCCAACTTCTTCTTGTTCTCGATGATATAGTAGCAGAACATCATGGCTGTCTGGTTACCGTTGATGATCATCCACTCGCCCTTGTCATCGCGGCAAACGATAGCGAGGCGGTCAGCATCAGGGTCAGTAGCTACTACGAGGTCAGCGTTCAACTTTGTACCGAGCTTCATACCGAGAGTCATAGCCTCAGCATTCTCTGGGTTAGGAGAAACCACTGTAGGGAAGTTGCCATCTACAACCATCTGCTCAGGAACTACATTGATGTTCTGGAAGCCCCAAGAACGCAGACAGAGAGGAACGATGACACGACCTGTACCATGCATAGCAGAGTAAACGATGTTGAGGTCCTTCTGACGGTTGATGACATCCTGGTCAATCATAGCAGAATGAACGGCTGTCATGTAGTCGTAATCCATCTCACCACCGATGATCTGAATCTTATCCCAGTTAGCCTCAAACTTCACCTGGTCGATAGTAACCTTGTTCACCTCCTCGATGATACCAGTATCGTGTGGAGCCAGAACCTGAGCACCATCACTCCAGTAAGCCTTGTAGCCATTGTACTCCTTAGGGTTGTGAGAAGCAGTAACGTTGACACCAGCCTTGGCACCGAGCTCGCGGATAGCGAATGAAATCTCAGGTGTTGGGCGGAGGCTCTCGAAGAGATAAGCCTTGATACCATTAGCAGAGAAGATGGCAGCAACAGTCTCTGCGAAGAGACGAGAGTTGTTACGGCAGTCATGGCCTACAACAACAGAAAGGTTCTCCTCACTTGGGAAAGCCTTGAGGATGTAGTTAGCAAAGCCCTGTGTAGCCATACCAACGATATATTTGTTCATTCGGTTGGTACCTGCGCCCATAATACCGCGCAAACCACCAGTACCGAACTCCAGGTTCTGATAGAAAGCATCTACGAGTGCTGACTTATCCTCAGCCTCGAGCATTGCCTTTACTTCGTTACGAGTTTCTTCGTCAAAAGCAGGTGTGAGCCACTGCTGTGCTCTTTCTTCACACTGCTTAATCAATTCTGCGTTATTAGCCATAGTTTGATTCTATTTTGTTATTAATAATATTCAATCAGAGGATTGTGCCCGAAAACAGCACAATATTTCTCTTTTTGCGTACAAAGATATATAAAATATTCGAGAAACCAAACAAGATTGGAGTTTTTTTTGTATTTTTGCACATTGAAACAAAAAAGTAATAAAAAAGAGGCTTATGGAATTATATTATACTGGCGTCATCATCGCCGTTTCCACCTTTTTAATAATAGGACTCTTCCACCCTATTGTCATCAAGGTAGAATATCATACGGGCACCCGCTACTGGTGGGTGTTCCTGGTTGCAGGTATCATCAGCGTGGGTGCAGCCTTCCTGGTTGCGAATGTTCTCTACTCCGCTCTTCTCGGTGTGTTGGGTGCTTCCTGTCTCTGGAGCATCGGGGAACTCTTCGAACAGAAAGAACGCTGCGAGAAGGGATGGTTCCCTAAGAACCCGAAGCTGGAAAAGAAAGGATACTATAAAAGTTAATCGTTTACAGTTAATAGTTTATAGCTTACCATTTAAAAGATGAAAACTGAACTGATATTGGTCGGCAAGACCGTAAACAAGCATTTTATTGCGGGCATCAAGGATTATGCCGAGCGCATCACCCACTATATGCCCTTCAATATAACAACGATTCCTGAGCTCAAGAACACCAAGAGTCTCAGCGAACAGCAGCAGAAGGAACGGGAGGGTGAACTGATTCTGAAACAGATTCAGCCTTCTGATACCGTGGTGCTGTTGGATGAACACGGACTGGAGTTCCGAAGCATCGAATTTGCCAAATGGATAGAGCGCAAGCAGGCTACAGCCAGGAGACTCGTATTTATCATCGGGGGGCCTTACGGATTCTCGCAGGCTGTATATGACCGCGCCAACGAGAAGATCTCCCTTTCCAAGATGACCTTCTCGCATCAGATGGTACGCCTCATCTTTACAGAAGCGCTCTATCGCGCATGTACTATTATAAAAGGCGAACCTTATCACCATGAATAAAGATAAAAGGGTAAAAAGGTAAAAAAAGAAAATGGGGAAAGAAAAATATATAGAGATCAAGGGGGCGAGAGCCAACAACCTGAAGAACATCGACGTGAAGATACCGCAAGGCAAGTTTGTTGCCATTACGGGAGTCTCCGGGTCGGGCAAGTCTTCATTGGCTTTCGATACCTTATATGCCGAGGGACAGCGCCGATATGTGGAGTCGCTGTCTTCGTATGCCCGCCAGTTTCTGGGCAGAATGAGCAAACCGGAATGTGATTTCATCAAGGGATTACCTCCTGCCATCGCCATCGAGCAGAAGGTGATTTCCCGAAACCCACGTTCCACCGTGGGCACCAGCACGGAAATCTACGAATACCTGCGCCTGCTCTTCGCCCGTATCGGCAAAACCTATTCGCCTATCAGCGGACAGGAAGTGAAGCGCCATACTACCGAGGATGTGCTTGCCTGCACCCGACAGTTTTCCAAGGGCACCAAGTTTGTAATCCTTGCCCCTCTACATATCGTAGAAGGCAGAAGCCTGGAAAAGCAACTGGAGATGTATCTTCAGGAGGGATACGCACGCATTCTGGTGAAAGGTGAATTCATCCGCATCGACGATTTCCAGGGCGATGCCAAGCCGGAGGATATCTTCCTCGTCATCGACCGTGCTTCGGTAAGCGATGAGAAGGACGACATCAGCCGCCTCATCGATTCTGCCGAAACTGCTTTCTATGAGGGCGATGGTGCCTGCCGTCTCCTCTTCCTGCCAAGCAATATCAGCTATGATTTCTCTACCCGGTTCGAAGCCGACGGCATCACCTTCGAGGAACCAACCGACAACATGTTTGCCTTCAATTCCCCACTGGGTGCCTGCCCTACCTGCGAGGGATTCGGAAGCGTGATAGGCATCGACGAGAAGCTCGTCATCCCTAACACTTCCATGAGTCTCTACGATGGATGCGTGGTATGCTGGCGTGGAGAGAAGATGGGCATGTGGCTCAAGGAATTCATCCGACGTGCGGAGCCATACAACTTCCCGATCTTCAAGCCTTACTACGAACTCACCCAGAAGGAGAAAGACTGGCTCTGGCATGGATTGCCTTCGGACAAGAAGCGCGACCCGCACGACCGGGTGAGCATCGACGAATTCTTCAGAATGGTGAAGGAGAACCAATACAAGATACAATACCGCGTGATGCTGAGCCGATTCCGAGGCAAGACCATCTGTCCGGATTGCCACGGCACCCGACTCAAGAAGGAAGCCAACTATGTGAAGATTGGCGGAAAGAGCATCACCGAACTGGTAGATATGTCGATTACCAATCTCAGCGCATGGTTCCAGAAGCTGGAGCTGACAGAGCATGAGCGGGAAGTGGGCAAGCGACTCTTGACCGAGGTTACCCACCGCCTGCAATTCCTTCTGGATGTAGGACTTGGCTATCTCACGCTCAACCGTCTCTCCAACTCCCTTTCCGGAGGAGAGAGCCAGCGCATCAACCTGACCACCAGCCTCGGTTCTTCGCTGGTAGGCAGCGTGTATATCCTCGATGAGCCAAGTATCGGACTCCATAGCCGAGATACCGACCGACTCATCAAGGTACTGAGAGAGCTGCAGCAGTTGGGCAACACCGTGGTTGTGGTAGAGCATGACGAAGAGATTATGCGTGCTGCCGATTATCTCATCGATATCGGTCCGGATGCAGGAAGACTGGGTGGAAGACTGGTATATGCGGGTCCTTCATCCGAATACTCATCTACCGACCCAGAGCAGCAGAAAGCCCTTCTGGAGAAATTCCCGGAGAGCCATACCATCCAGTATCTCACCCACAAGGAGGAGATTGCCGTTCCTGCCAGTCATCGCGCATGGAACAGGGCCATCGAGATCAAGGGAGCCCGAATGAACAATCTCCGCGGCATCGATGTAAGGATTCCGCTCAACATCTTCACCGTCATCACCGGCGTATCCGGTTCGGGCAAGAGTTCCCTCATCAAGGGAATCCTCTATCCTGCCCTCCGCCGCCATCTAGACCTGGTGGCAGATGCCCCTGGCGAATACAGTTCGCTGGAAGGCGATGTGGATGCCATCAAGCACGTGGAGTTTGTAGATCAGAACCCTATCGGCAAGAGTACCCGCAGCAACCCTGCCACCTATCTGAAGGCATACGATGCCATCCGCACCCTCTTTGCCAACCAGCCACTCGCCAAGCAGATGGGATTCACCCCACAATTCTTCTCCTTCAATACCGAGGGCGGAAGATGCGAGGAATGCAAGGGAGCTGGATACGTAACCATCGAGATGCAGTTTATGGCTGACCTCACCCTTACCTGCGAGGCATGCAAGGGCAAGCGGTTCAAGCACGACATCCTGGAGGTACACTACGGAGGAAAGAACATCAATGATGTGCTGAACATGACAGTGAACGAGGCGATAGAGTTCTTCAGCGATGAAAGACTCCAGCACCATGTGGGCGATTTCGATGCCTGCCGCATCATTGTCAGCAAACTCAAGCCTCTGCAGGAGGTTGGATTGGGCTATATCAAGCTCGGCCAGAACTCCAGCACCCTCTCCGGCGGTGAGAACCAGCGTGTGAAACTCGCCTACTTTATCGGCAAGGAAGACCAGTCGCCTACGCTCTTCATCTTCGATGAGCCAACCACCGGTCTGCACTTCCATGATATCAAGCGTCTGCTCCATGCTTTCCAGGCGCTGATAGAACGGGGTCATTCCTTGGTAGTTATCGAACATAACCTGGATGTCATCAAGTGTGCCGACCATATCATCGACCTCGGACCAGAGGGTGGCGACAAGGGCGGTAACCTCGTGATAGCCGGTACTCCAGAGGAAGTTGCCGCATGCAAAACCAGCTTAACTGGTAAATTTCTTAAGAATTATATAAAATAATGTAAAAAAGTAGCGCTATAATAAACTTTATATGTACTTTTGCATCCAATTAGCATATAATTAATATATAATAAGGTACATCAATAAGTAAATTTAATAAAGAAAGGATATAAAGATGAAAAGAATCATATTGGCTTTGACGATGCTCGTAGCTATGGTAGCAACAGCCTCAGCTCAGGCAGAAATCAAGTTTGAAAAGGTAGTGCACAACTTCGGTACCTTCGAAGAGACCGCTCCTGTGCAGAAGGCAGTATTCACCTTCACCAATGTGGGTAACAAGCCTCTCGTCATCAACCAGGCTATCGCTAGCTGCGGTTGCACCGTGCCATCTTATACCAAGCAGCCAATCGCTCCAGGTCAGAAGGGTCAGATTAGTGTTACCTACAATGGCAAGGGTATGTTCCCTGGTCATTTCAAGAAGAGCATCACCGTTCGTACCAATGGCAATGTAGAGATGTCGCGCATCTATATTGAAGGCGTGATGAACGAGAAGAAGTAAGCTTGATATGATATTTTATTTTTCTGGAACAGGAAATACCAAGTGGGCGGCGTCGAAACTGGCGGCGGCTACTCGTGAAGACTTGATATCCATCGCTCCTTACATGAGGGCAGATGATTCAAGCCATAACTTAGCCGAGCCGTTTATTCTGAAAGAAAATGAACGGCTCGGATTCGTTTTCCCCGTACATGGATGGCGTGTGCCGAAACTGGTAAGGGAATTTATCTGCAAGATGAAGATTCTGAGAGAACCATCTGATGCCTCTGCCGAAAACAAGGCGAAAGCCGATGACTGTCTGAAGAATCGCCCCTTCGCCTATTGCGTCTGCACGGCAGGCGACAGCATCGGACTAACCATAGAGAATCTCAACGAGGTGATTTCCCAGAATCCTTCACTTCAGGCTCTGGGCATTACGGAGGTTTCATCCTCCTACTCTCTCATCATGCCGGAATCGTACATCGGTCTGCCATTCATGGATGTGGATCCGAAGGAGCGTGAAATCCGGAAGAAGGAGAATGCTGCACAGGAACTTGCCGTTGTCTGTGAGGAAATCTTCGACCGCAAGGAAGGCATCAGCCGATTGGTCAAAGGCCCTATCCCATGGTTCTTCACCAAGGTGGTGGGTGGTTTCTTCGAGAATGTACTCATCACCGACAAGCGCTTCCATGTAGAGAAAGACCGTTGCGTGAAGTGCGGCATCTGTGCCAACGTATGTCCGGTAGGTGATATCAAGGGCGGATATGGCGAATATCCAATCTGGCTGCACCATAAGGATTGCCTCACCTGCTTTACCTGCTATCACCATTGTCCGCATCACGCCATCGAGTTTGGAAACCAGACTCAGAAGAAGGGACAATACTATTTCAGATAATTGCCCCTTCTGAAGCGGGATCCAGAACCAATCTATAATAATGATTCAGTAACTAATCCATAATAATGATGAAAAAGATTATCCTATGCCTAACACTCGCTTTGATGTCTGCCACTACCATGTTTGCAGTCAAGGCGAAACCAGGTATCACCCAATTACAATTGGTAGATGGTACCATCGTATCAGCAACTCTCCATGGAGATGAGCATTTTTCGTATTACTCGCTTCTCGACGGCACTCCGCTGAAGAAGAGTGATAACGGGAAATACGAAATCATCTCTACCGAGACGCTCAATGCCCGAAAAGCTACAGTTATCAATACCCTCAAGACTAGAGCAAACGGCATTGGATCAACATATCCATCTTATTTTCCTCATACCGGTTCGCCTAAGGCGCTGGTTATCCTGGTACAGTTCCAGGATGTAAAATTCAAGAGCAGCGACCCCGTTGCCACCTTCAACCATTACCTCAATGCCGATTTCGGCACAGCAGTACCTAGTCAGGATGTTTCGGTATTCAACCAGGAAGATGTCAACTACGGTTCGGTAAAGGAGTATTTCAAGGAATGCAGCATGGGGCAATTCACCCCACAGTTCGACATCGTAGGTCCAGTTACTGTCAGTCAGAATCTGGCATACTATGGAGCAGATGATAAAAATGTTCAAAATGGTACAGATAAGAATTTCAAGCAGATGATCAGTGAGGCCTGCAACAAGGTTGCCGACAAGATTGATTTCTCTAAATATGATTCCGATGGCGACAAGTTCGTAGATTTGGTTTACATCATCTATGCCGGCTATTCGCAGAGTATCAGCGGCAATTCCGACGACTATCTCTGGCCTAAGTCGGGTACCGATAATTTCTATAAATATGATGAGAACGGCAAAGAGATTTCACCACTGAAGTACCTGATTTTCAACGGATGCAGAGTCTGTCGTTTTGGTATCAATAACGAGTTGAACGGTTCGCCTGATTCAAAAATTCCTTCCATCAATGGCATCGGACTCTTCTGTCACGAGTTCTCTCATACCATGGGCTTGCCTGATCATTATGATACCGAGTATAAGGATGCCGATAACCAGTCTCCTGAGTTCTGGGATCTGATGGATGCAGGCGAATATACATACGATGGTTACTGTCCTACCCCTTATACACCATGGCAAAAGATGCTGATGGGATGGGCTACCCCTATCACGCTCGATGGAACACAGGCAGGACAATATACCCTGGAACCATACGACTTAGCATCAAAAGCTTACAAGATAGAGGCTGATGTGAACGAAGATAATTTCCGCATCAACGAGAATTACTCTTCAACCGAACTTAGTGATAAGAAAAAGAAGGAATTAAAGGAAAGAGCCAAGGGTGAATTCCTTCTCCTCCAGAACATCAGAAACGAAGGTTGGTACAAGCATCTTCTAGGCTATGGCCTGCTGGTATGGCGCATCGATTACGGCGATATCAATCAGGTACACCTCACGGACAGCCCTAACAACACCATCGGTATTCCTAGAGTAACCATCGTTCCAGCTGATGGTCTGATCATCAACCAGGCAAATGTTGGTAACAAAAAATATACTATAGACGAATACTGGGAGAACTGCGCAAACGACCCATTCCCTGCCTATGGAATCGGAAAGGATGGAAGCGACATCAACAGTCTGACAGAAGTGAAGTTCAACTGGAGCACGATGACTACCCGCCCACTCTACAACATCGCAAAGGATGAGGCTACCGGCATCGTCAGCTTCGACTATCTCAAGGACTTCAAGGCTACGGGTATCGAGAACACCCTTCTTGACAAGGATGCAACCTCTACCCCAACCGTATACTTCGACCTGGAAGGCAGGAAGATTGCCACTCCTCTCAAGGGACATCTTTACATCACCAATAAGGGAAAGAAGGTAATATACTAAGAGGAAAAAGCTTCCGCTATGAATAGAAAGCTACGTTCAGCGACGTTGAATGTGTGTTCAACAGTGTTGAACTTAAGTTCAGCAGTGCTGAACATAGGTTCAACACTATTGAACATAGATTATCATTAAGGATAAGAACAAATGCCATTAATGATGAAGACAATCATCATTAACCGTGAAGACAATCATTAAAAACATCAGATACAATTTCCATTAGGAACAAAACAAAAATCCCTAGGCGATATCAGCTATCGTCTAGGGATTTATTATTTCCTTTTATACTTAATAGATTCTAGGACCGAAGATGGTAGTACCCACACGCACCATCGTACTGCCGTGCTTGACAGCGATATGATAGTCGTGGCTCATACCCCAGCTGCGCTCGCAGAAGGCATCATCATCGGCGAAATACTTTGCCTTTACCTCATCGAAGAACTTGGCAGCCTCATCAAATTCAGAGGCAATCTGCTGTTCATCATCGGTATTCGATGCCATCATCATCAAGCCGCATATCTGCACATGAGGCATCTCTCTCCACTCGCCAGACTCCAGGAGTTCACGGCAGGCATCGATAGAAAGCCCCGACTTGGTATCTTCCTCGGCAATATGCAGTTCCAGCAACACCTTTACCACGCGGTCATGCTTGGCTGCCTGCCTGTTAATCTCCTTCAGGAGCTTCAGGCTATCCACCGACTCAATCATGGAGATATAGGGAGCAATGTACTTCACCTTATTACTTTGCAGATGACCGATGAAATGCCACTGGATATCCTTAGGCAGGGAAGCCACCTTCTTGGCAAGTTCCTGCTCATGGCTCTCGCCAAAGATGCGCTGCCCCTCGGCATACGCCGCCTCAATAAACTCGTTGGGATGAAACTTGCTGATGGCTACAAGGCTAACCCCTGCAGGCAAGCTGCCCAACACTTCATGAAGATTTCCTTTTACATCATACATAGTTCTTCCTCCCTTTCTTTACTGATTCTGCTGCTCGTACTCAGGTACGTCGTTCTTCTCCTCCTTCTTCTCGCCAGGAGCGTGGTGCTCGAAAACATCCATCAGCTTGGTCTCGTTCAAGCCTACTACATCATAGTCGATCATGGTCTTGCCCATCACCTCGTCGATATAGCGGAGTGCACGAGCCAAAGACTTAGCCTGTACGAGATATGTAACATTAGAGCGCTTCTCCTTTTCAGTCTTTTCATCAATGGTGATGAACTGGAGCTTAGCCTTGTACCACTTGTCATCATCATCAATATCGCTGAAGAAGATCTCTCCATAGCAAGCCTTACCGATACCGCTGACCTTCAACTCGCCGCTTACATAGACAGACATCTCGTCGATAATAGCGCTCTCTGCCTCGGTGAAACTCAGGGCATCAACTACGTATGCTTCAGAAACCACCTTTTCTGAACCATCCTCCATTGTCTTCTGATATTTAACCTTTGTCTCAAACCAAGTGCTTGTTCTACTTCTCATAATTTCTTTTCCTTTTACTAATGTTTAAAATCTTTGTTTTATTATCCTTTTCCTGACCACCTTTTCCCTTTCCACCTATTATATGATAGGCAGGGTGAAAGCGCCGAAAGATGATGCAAAGTTATAAAAAAGAATGGAGAAGAACAACAGAATAAAGAGTTTTTTACTAAAAAATCAAATTTTAACCCAATCTATTACGTATTTTCAATGAAATTACGTATCTTTGCAGTCGATTTGCGAGATATTGTTTCATCTGATAAGGCTGGGTAAGTACCGTGCCTGGAAGAGGAAACTGCTTGCTAGGGTTAATAACAGAAAGAATTATTTAGAAAAGATGCCAGAAATATCTGTACGCGGTCTTGAAATGCCAGAGTCACCTATCAGAAAGTTGGCTCCACTGGCTGCCGCAGCAAAGAAACGTGGAGTAAAGGTATATCACCTCAATATTGGTCAGCCTGACCTGCCTACTCCACAGTGTGGTCTCGATGCGCTGAAACACATCGACCGCACCATCTTGGAGTATTCTCCAAGTCAGGGCTATCTCAGTTATCGTGAGAAGCTAGTAGATTATTACAAGAAATTCAATATCAACGTAACTGCCGATGATATCATCATCACATCGGGAGGTTCTGAGGCTGTGCTCTTCTCGTTCATGAGTTGCTTGAACCCAGGAGACGAGATCATCGTGCCAGAACCTGCATACGCTAACTATATGGCGTTCGCCATCTCGGCGGGTGCCAAGATCCGTACCATCGCCACTACCATCGAGGAAGGTTTCTCCCTGCCTAAGGTGGAGAAGTTTGAGGAACTCATCAATGAGCGCACCCGTGCCATCCTGATCTGTAACCCGAACAACCCTACCGGCTATCTCTATACCCGCAGAGAGATGAACCAGATTCGCGACCTGGTGAAGAAGTACGATCTCTACCTCTTCTCTGATGAGGTTTACCGCGAGTATATCTATACCGGCAGCCCTTACATCAGTGCGATGCACCTGGAGGGTATCGAGCAGAATACCGTGCTCATCGACTCTGTATCCAAGCGATACAGCGAGTGTGGTATCCGTGTGGGTGCCCTGATTACCAAGAATGCCGAGATCCGCAAGGCGGTGATGAAGTTCTGTCAGGCTCGCCTCTCTCCTCCACTGATCGGTCAGATTGTTGCCGAGGCTTCACTCGATGCACCCGAGGAGTACTATCGCGATGTATATGATGAGTACGTAGAACGACGCAAGTGTCTGATCGACGGTCTCAACCGTATTCCGGGCGTTTACTCTCCTATCCCAATGGGTGCCTTCTACACCGTAGCCAAGTTGCCTATCGACGACTCCGACAAGTTCTGCCGCTGGTGTCTGGAAGAGTTTGAATATGAGGGCGAGACCGTGATGATGGCTCCAGCCTCCGGTTTCTATACCACTCCTGGTGCCGGCCGCAACCAGGTGCGTATGGCATACGTCTTGAAGAAGGACGACCTGAACCGCGCATTGATAGTTCTTGCCAAGGCACTTGAGGCTTATCCGGGAAGAGTGGAGGATGAAGGACTATAAGAAAGTGAAGAACGAAATATGAATTTTCCTCTGTTTATAGCAAAGAGATTATATCGTGATCAGGGCGACAAACGTAAGGTTTCTCGCCCTGCTATTCATATTGCCACAGCCGGTGTTGCCATCGGACTCGCCATCATGGTCATGTCGGTATGCGTGGTGCTGGGATTCAAGCACACCATCCGCGACAAGGTGATAGGCTTCGGAAGCCATATCCAGGTGGCCGACTTCATGACCCTGCAGCAGCAGAACCAGTATCCGGTGGTGATGAACGACTCGATGGTGAAGGTGCTCCAGAAGATTCCGGGCGTGAAACATGTGCAGCGCTTTGCCATGAAAGAAGGAATCCTCAAGACCGACAACGATTTCCTGGGCGTAGTGCTCAAGGGTGTGGGACCGGATTTCGATTCTACCTTCATCCATCAGAACATGGTGGAAGGAAGCATACCGAAGTTTGATGACAAAGCCAGCCATAACCAGATTCTGATTTCCAAGCTGATGGCAGACAAGTTGAAGCTGAAGAACGGCGAGCGCATCTTCGCCTACTTCATCGACAACCAGGGCGTGAGAATGCGCCGGTTCACCATCGCGGGCATCTACGAGACCAATCTCAAGAAGTATGATGAACTGATGGTCTATACCGACCTCTATACAGCCGTGAAGCTGAATGGATGGGAGGATGACCAGGCAAGCGGTGCCGAGCTGACCGTGAAGGACTTCGACAAGCTCAACGAGACGGAAGACTATGTTATCAATAAGGTGAACCGTACCGTAGATCATTACGGAGAAACCTACAGCAGCGCCACCATCAAGGAACTGAATCCGAACATCTTCCAATGGCTCAGCCTGATGGACCTGAATGTATGGATTATCCTGGGACTGATGCTCATCGTGGCAGGCGTAACGATGATCAGCGGATTGCTCATCATCATCCTGGAGCGCACTTCGATGATTGGAGTGATGAAAGCCCTGGGTGCCCGCAACAAGACCATCCGCCACACCTTCCTCTGGTTTGCCGTATTCATCATCGGCAAGGGAATGTTACTGGGCAATGTCATCGGACTGGGACTTCTTGCCCTGCAGCATTTCACGGGAATAGTGAAGCTCGATGCCCAGACTTACTACGTAAGTACGGTACCGGTGGAGTTCAACTGGCTCTTTATCGTGGCACTTAACGTAGCCACCCTCCTCATCAGCATCTTCATGCTGGTAGCGCCAAGTTACCTCATCTCTCATATCCATCCAGCCAAATCGATGAGATACGAATAGGATTCATGGCAGATGGATCAGATTCACGATAGATGAATAGGATTCACGGCTGATGAATAAGTGTAAAATTATCCCATTATTGCCACCAGTAAATGGCAATAATGGGATAAAACTATATATTTTTACCTAGTTCCTAAAATATTTTACGCTAATCAATAAAATAATGCACATTTTATTTTGCGATGTGCAGTATTTTCTGTACCTTTGCACAAAATTTTGTAAATTGTGCAATGAATTCAATACCAAGCTTTAACTCGTATATTGAGAGAAGCATCATCAAGAATTGGCACTTGGATGCGCTCACCGATTACAAGGGCGCTACACTCCAGTACCACGATGTTGCAAGAAAGATAGAGAAACTGCACATTCTGTTTGAAAACAGCGATGTGAAGAAGGGCGACAAGATTGCCGTCTGCGGTAGAAATAGTAGCCAGTGGGCAGTAGCTTTCCTGGCTATTATCACCTATGGTGCAATCGTCGTGCCTATACAGAACGAATTCAAACCAGAGCAGATCCACAACATCGTGAACCATAGCGAGAGTAAGCTCCTGTTTGTGGGTGATGTGGTGGCTACGCAGATTACTCCCGATGAAATGCCTACACTGGAAGGCATCATCTATCTGCCGGATAATTCACTCGTCATTTCCCGTTCAGAGAAACTGACTTACGCCCGCGAGCATCTCAACGCAATGTTTGGTCATAAATATCCCAAGTACTTCCGCCCTGAACATGTGAAATATCACGTGGATGATCCGGAAGAACTGGCGATGATCAACTATACCAGCGGAACTACAGGTTTCTCCAAGGGTGTGATGTTGCCATACAGAGCCCTCTGGGGTAATCTCGATTATCTGATGGATATGGTAAATCCCAAAATCGGCAAGAACTGCAACATCCTCTCTACCCTCCCGATGGCTCACATGTATGGACTGATGGCTGAATTCCTCTTCAACATCGTGATGGGCAACCACATCTTCTTCCTTACCCGCCTTCCGAGCCCTACGCTCATCTCTGAGGCGCTGGCAGAAATCAAGCCAGACATCATCTTTGCCGTACCTCTCGTGGTAGATAAGATCGTGAGGAAAGAAGTGTTCCCTCATATCCAGACCAACCGTGCCCGACTGCTGATGAACATGCCTGTCATCAACAAGCGCATCAAGGAGAAGGTTCGCGAGTTTGTATTGCGCAAGTTTGGCGAGCGTCCTTACGAGGTGGTTGTGGGTGGCGCTCCACTCAACAAGGAGATAGAGAACTTCTTCATCAGCGTGGGCTTCCCTATCGCCATGGGCTACGGAACCACCGAAACCGCTCCATTCATCACCTTCGCCCATCAGGACAACTATGTGGCAGGTAGCTGTGGTGTTGCCGTGAAGCACATGGAGGTGAAGGTTCTGAGCGATGACCCTGAAAACGTGGCTGGCGAACTGGTTTGCCGTGGCATCAATGTGATGAAGGGCTACTACAAGAACCAGGAGGCTACCGATGCCGTGATTGATGAAGATGGATGGTTCCACACGGGCGACCTGGCTACGATGGACTCCGATGGTCACTTCTTCGTAAGAGGTAGAAGCAAGAACATGCTGCTCGGTCCTAACGGACAGAACATCTATCCGGAGGAGATTGAGGATAAGCTCAACTCCATGGCTATGGTCAACGAGAGCATCGTGCTGCAGAAGGACGACAAGCTCGTGGCACTCGTTCATCCGGAGATAGAAGAGAGTCAGGAACTGGGATTCTCAGACGAAGACCTCGCTAACATCATGGAGCAGAACCGAAAGGAACTGAATATGCAGATGCCTAGCTTTGCAAAGATATCACGCATCCAGCTGCACGACACCGAATTTGAAAAGACAGCCAAGAAGTCTATCAAGCGTTACCTCTACCAGGACGTGATATAATACGTGAAACAAAGCGTAATCCAGAGATAGAGACTTTAAGTACGAGAAAAATATGAACTTAGAAAAATCGTTAAATAATAAGAATATGGAAATTCCTAGCTTTAACGCACTTATCCAGCAGAGCATCATAGACCATTGGGATCAGGATGCCTTGACCGACTACAAGGGAGCTACCTTGCAGTATCACGATGTAGCACGCAAGATCGAGAAGCTGCACATCATGTTTGAGAACTCCGGTGTAGTAAAGGGCGACAAGATTGCTCTTTGCGGTAGAAACAGTGCCAATTGGGCAGTGGCTTTCCTCGCTACCCTAACCTATGGTGCCATCGCTGTACCTATCCTGCATGAGTTCATGCCAGACCAGATTCACAACATCGTGAACCACAGCGATGCCAAGCTGCTCTTCGTGGGCGACGTTGTTGCTACACAGGTAGATGCAACCAAGATGCCGGGTCTGGAAGGTATCATCTACATTCCAGATTACTCGCTCGTGGTTTCACGTACCGACAAGTTGACTTATGCCCGCGAGCACCTCAACGAGATGTTCGGCATCAAGTATCCTAAGTACTTCCGCAAGAACCACGTCAACTACTATATCGACCAGGATCCTAACGAGTTGGCTATGATCAACTATACCAGTGGTACTACCGGTTTCTCCAAGGGTGTGATGGTTCCATACCGTGCCCTGTGGAGCAATGCCGACTTTGCCGAGAATGTATTGGGCAAGAAGATCAAGGCTGGAGATTCTATCATCAGTATCCTGCCGATGGCGCACATGTATGGCATGGCATTCGAGTTTATCTTCGAGTTCATCAAGGGCTGCCACATCTTCTATCTCACCCGCATCCCTAGCCCAGCCATCATCGCCGAGGCATTCGGACGCATCAAGCCAGCAGTTATCATCGCTGTGCCTCTGGTTATCGAGAAGATTATCCGCAAGAAGGTATTCCCTAAGATTCAGAACAACCGCATGCGCATGCTCCTCCACATGCCTGTCATCAGCAAGAAGGTGAAGGAGAAGATCTGCGACCAGGTAACCAATGCCTTCGGTGGCAACTTCTATGAGGTGATTATCGGCGGCGCTGCGTTCAACCAGGAAGTTGAAAGATTCCTCCACGGCGTGGGCTTCAAATATACAGTGGGTTATGGTGCAACAGAATGTGCGCCTATCATCTGCTACGAAGATTACAAGAACTTCGTTCCGGGATCTTGCGGTAAGGCTGCGCTCCACATGATGGTTCGCATCGACAGTCCGGATCCGGAGAACGTGCCAGGCGAAATCCTTGCCAAGGGTCCTAACGTGATGCTGGGTTACTACAAGAATGAGGAGGCAACCAGGCAGACCATCGATGAGAACGGATGGTATCATTCCGGCGACCTCGGAACCATGGATGGTGACGGCAATGTATTCATCAAGGGCCGCAGCAAGAACATGCTGCTCGGCGCCAGCGGTCAGAACATCTATCCTGAGGAAATCGAGGATAAGCTCAATTCTCTCGCCCTCGTTGCAGAGAGCGTGGTAATTCAGAAGGGCGACAAGCTGGTGGCTCTGGTTTATCCAGACTTCGACGAGGCTCAGTCTCTGAACCTGGGCAGAAGCGAACTGGAAGAGATTATGGAGCAGAACCGTCAGGAGCTCAACACGATGGTTCCTGCCTACAGCAAGGTTAGCGAGATCCGCATCCACGATGAGGAATTTGAGAAGACTCCTAAGAAGAGTATCAAGCGATTCCTCTATACAGCAGAATAATAAGAAAACTCCTGATAAAGGAATAGAAGAGATACAAATACAAAAAAAATGGTGTAGCTTCTTTTTGGGAAGCTACACCATTTTTTTATGATTATCATTACAACAAAGTGTTTGATCGGATACGAGACAGCGTCTCAGGCGTCATCTGCAGATAACTGGCGATATAAGTAAGCGGCGCACGGAGCACCACCTGCGGATTCAGCTCGCACAAACGCTTATACTTATTAGGCGCAGTTTCGAATCGCATCAGGTCGGCATGTACCTGCGACTGAATCAAACTCTCTTCCAGAATCTTACGGTAAAGCATCTGGATGTTTACATTTCTCATAGCAGCCGCCTCGAGCTTCGCCTTCGGCAAAACATACACCAAGGTAGGCTCCAAAGCCTCAACCTGGAGGTAGGAAGGGGTTTCCTTGAAAAGACTCTCAATACACATGAAGATAGAATGGTCAACACCTAAGTGTTCTGTTACCTCCTTATCATACTTGGTATAGAATTGGCGCACCAATCCCTTCTCTATATAAGAAATGTTTCTGCACACCTCCCCCTCTACCAGAATCTTTTCGCCCTTGCCATACTTGATTGGCTCCAGGATTGATTCCAGTATATCCAACTCGTCATGAGTCATCGTACTATACCTACGCGCAAGCTCTCTGGCTATGTCACGTTTAGGGGTGATAACCTTAAAATCACTCATAATTCAAGTTCCTCCTATTTATTAAATTTATATCGTCGAATCTCTTAGTCTAGCTTCAGCACCGCAAGGAATGCCTTCTGTGGCACCTCTACGTTACCAATCTGCTTCATACGCTTCTTACCCTTCTTCTGCTTCTCCAGCAACTTACGCTTACGGCTCACGTCACCACCATAACACTTGGCAGTAACATCCTTGCGCACCTGCTTCACAGTTTCACGGGCTACGATTTTCGCACCGATAGCAGCCTGAATGGCAATATCAAACTGCTGACGTGGAATCAGATCCTTCAGCTTCTCGCACATTCTGCGGCCGAAGCTCACAGAGTTGTCGCGATGGGTCAAAGTACTCAGGGCATCCACCGGCTCTCCGTTCAAGAGGATATCCAGCTTCACCAGGTCGGAATGACGGAAGGAATCGATATGATAGTCGAACGAAGCATATCCCTTGGAAATACTCTTCAGCTTATCGTAGAAATCGATCACAATCTCGCCCAATGGCAGCATGAAATGCAGCTCCACACGGTTACCACTCACGTATTCCTGATTGATAAGCTCACCACGCTTGTCGAGACAGAGCTTCATGATAGGACCGATAAAATTGGTAGCTGTGATGATGGTAGCTCGGATATACGGCTCCTCGATATGGTCGATGAGCGTTGGATCTGGCAGTCCCGATGGGTTATGTACCTCTTTCACACCACCTTGCTTGTCATATACCATATAGGATACGTTAGGAACGGTGGTGATGACATCCATGTTGAACTCACGGTCCAGACGCTCCTGTACAATCTCCATGTGGAGCAGACCGAGGAATCCGCATCGGAAACCGAAGCCCAGGGCTACCGAACTCTCAGGCGAGAAGGTGAGCGAAGCATCGTTGAGCTGCAACTTCTCCAATGAGGCACGCAGATTCTCGTAATCGCTAGGATCGATAGGATAAACGCCGGCAAAGACCATTGGCTTCACTTCCTGGAATCCTGCAATCGCCTTTTCACAAGGACGTGCGATGTGGGTAATGGTATCACCCACCTTTACCTCGGTAGCATTCTTGATACCCGAGATGATGTAACCTACCTCACCGGTCCCCAATTCCTTGCGGGGAATCATGCCCATCTTCAGTACGCCAATCTCATCTGCATCATATTCCATTCCGGTGTTGAAGAACTTCACCTTGTCGCCCTTGCGGATTACACCGTTCTCAATCTTGAAGTAGGCGATGATACCACGGAATGAGTTGAATACAGAGTCGAAGATCAAAGCCTGGAGTGGTGCCTTGTCATCTCCCTTAGGAGCCGGAACACGGTTTACCACCGCTTCCAGAACATCCTCGACACCCTCGCCGGTCTTACCGGATGCACGGAGGATGTCCTCGTGCTTGCAACCGATGAGATCCACAATCTCATCTTCCACTTCCTCCGGCATAGCCGAAGGCATATCTATCTTGTTGATGACCGGAATAATCTCCAGGTCATGCTCAATAGCCATATAGAGGTTAGAGATAGTCTGGGCCTGGACACCCTGGGTGGCATCCACAACCAAGAGCGCTCCCTCGCACGCTGCGATGGAACGAGAAACCTCGTATGAGAAATCGACGTGTCCCGGAGTATCGATGAGGTTGAGGATGTAAGTGTCTCCATCCTTTGCCTTGTATTCCATCTGGATGGCATGGCTCTTGATGGTGATACCACGCTCTCTCTCCAGGTCCATATCATCAAGCATCTGACCCTCAGTAATCTTGATGGTCTGAGTTTTCTCTAACAATCGGTCTGCCAAAGTACTTTTACCATGGTCAATATGTGCAATAATGCAGAAATTTCTTATCTTATTTATATTCTCCATACAATTTTTCTCTCTTTGGAGTGCAAAGATAGTATTTTTTTTCGTATCTTTGCAAAAAAAATATATAATAATGATGAAAAAAGCAATTTATACCCTATTTTTAGCTAGTTTGGTCGTATCTTGCACTGAAAATCTGGAAGATAAGGCGGTTCGTGAGGCTAAGGAATACACAGAGAAATACTGCCCTACCCCATACGTAAATGACAGCAGAACAGACAGTGCCGTGTTTGACAAGAACACCCGCGTGTTCTCTTATTACATGACTCTTCGCAACAAAGCGGACAACAAGAAGGCGATTGATGCCAACAAGGATAAGCTCCACAAACTTCAGAAAGAGGCATTGGACAACAACCCTGGCCTGAAGGTTTACAAGGATGCCCACTTCACCTTCCGCTTCGTTTATTATTCAGCTAAGAATCCGAAGGAAATCTTGCTGGATGATGTCTTCAAGTATTAGAAAAGAGGGTGTGTCATGGATTGATGACACACCCTCTTTATTGTATTAATATCCCATTTCCTGCAAGGCTGTAGCCAGCTGGTCAGGACAGCTTGTAGGCTTATTGCCACAAGTGATACCCTTCAGTCGGGCGATGACTTCCTTTGCCTTCATACCCTGAATCAAGGCACAAACGCCCTTGGTGTTGCCATCGCAACCGCCGATGAACTGGGCATCCTGCACTTTTCCATCCTCATCAACACTGATACAGATGTACTTAGAGCAGGTACCATGAGTCTGATAAGTAACCTTGGTCAACTTATCCTGTTTCTCTTGCTGCAACATAATTATTCTGCGTCTGCAGGAATCTCAGGCTTCATGTTGGTATAGACAGTCTGAACATCGTCAAACTCCTCCAACTTCTCAACCATCTTGTCGATAGTCTCGCGCTCCTCAGCAGTAACATCCTTCAAATCGTTAGGAATGTAGGTGAACTCAGCACCAGTTACCTCGAAGCCCTCAGCCTCCAGGTGCTTCTGAATCTCGCCGAAGCTTGTAGGAGCACCGTAGATAGTGATTTCATTGTTCTCCTCATCCTCATCGAACTCGTCCTCTACGCCGTAGTCAATCAGGTCGAGAATCATCTCGTCCATATCCAGACCTTCCTTCTTCTTGAATGTAAACACAGCCTTGTGGTCGAAGAGGAAAGACAAAGAACCTGTTGTACCCAGGTTACCGCTGAACTTGTTGAAGATAGAACGAACGTCAGCCACTGTACGGGTTGTGTTATCTGTCAATGTATCAACGAAGACAGCCACTCCGTGAGGGCCATATCCCTCGTATGTTACCTCCTTGTAATCGCTGGTATCCTTGCCACAAGCGTTCTTGATGGCACGAGCGATGTTATCCTTAGGCATGTTCTCACGCTTACAGTTAGCGATGATAGCACGCAATGATGGGTTGTTCTCTGGTTCTGGACCGCCTGCCTTCACAGCAATAGCAATCTGCTTACCCAACTTAGTAAATGTCTTGGCCATGTGGCCCCATCTTTTCAGCTTTGTAGCTTTACGATATTCAAATGCTCTTCCCATTGGAATAAAATTTTAAATGTTTATCGTTTTTGTTTATAATATTATCTCAATTCTGCGTCAATCGCATTCTGCATTATCTCAGTTCTGCGTTGAGCTTACCTGTGAGGTTGGCAATGAGCTTCTTCATGATGGCATCAATCTGCTTGTCGTTCAATGTCTTCTCCTCATCCTGCAGGATGAAGTTTACGGCATAGCTCTTCTTGCCCTCTGGCAGATTCTTACCCTCATATACGTCGAAGAGTACCACGCTCTTCAGGAGCTTCTTCTCTGTCTGATGGGCAATCTGCTCAATCTGTGCAAACTCTACGTTCTTGTCAACGAGCAGTGCAAGGTCGCGGCTCACAGATGGATACTTGCTGATATCTGTGTAAGTAAGGTTCACCTTCTTCACAGTCTTCACCAGGTTATCCCAGTGAACATCAGCATAGAATACATCCTGCTCGATGTCGAATGCCTTCTTCAGCTTGTGGCTCAGGATACCCATCTCTACCAATACCTTGCCGGCACGGGTCTCGTAGTTCACGCCCTTGGCAAAGATGTTGTTGTCGCTGTGCTTGATTACGAGGTTGTTCTGTGGCATACCCACACGGCGAAGGATATTCTCTACCACAGCCTTCAGCTCGTAGATGTTGCTCTGCTCATCTGCATGAGCCCAACTGCCCTCTACTCGCTTACCGGTGATGAAGAGTGACATGTGAGCCTCCTGAGAGTAAGCCTTGATAGGACTCTCCTCGCTCCACTTCTCCTTATTATATATATAGGTGTTACCCACCTCGAAGAACTTCAGGTTCTGGCTCTTGTGGTTGATGTTGCGCGCTACGCTCTCCAAACCGCCGAAGAGCATGGTCTGACGCATCACGCCGAGATCAGCACTCAATGGGTTCATCACCTTCACTACGTTCTCCAAAGGATACTTGTTCAGCTCCAGGTCTGTATAGTAGCTGGTCTTGCTCAGAGAGTTGTTGAGAATCTCCATGAAGCCCTCGCCTACCAACTGCTCTGCCACGAGGTTCTGGCTGTGATAAGCCTTGTCCTCATCGCCCTGAACAGTCAAAGAACTCTTCAGCTGGGTAGGAATCTCCACATTATTATATCCATAGATACGGAGGATATCCTCTACTACGTCGCAAGGACGCTGAACATCCACGCGATAAGCAGGAACCAGGAGGTCGATGCCCTCAGCATCCTCCTTCACGATCTTCATTTCGAGAGATGTGGCGATGTTCTTGATGGTCTCAGCACCAATCTCCTTACCGATGAGACGGTGAGCATACTCATAGTTCAGGCGAACTGGGAAATCCTGCATTGGCTCTGGATATACATCCTTGATCTGCATGGAAATCTTGCCGCCAGCCAACTGCTTGCAGAGGATAGCTGCCTGCTTCAATGCATAAATCTGTCCATTTGGATCTACGCCACGCTCAAAACGGTAGCTGGCATCTGTGCTCAAGCCATGACGGCGAGCGCTCTTGCGGATCCATGTTGGGTGGAAGTAAGCACTCTCCAGAACCACACTCTTGGTGGTCTCGTAAGTACCGGAACCCTTACCGCCGAAGATACCGGCGATACACATTGGCTCCTCAGCATTGCAGATGCTCAGGTCGTGCTCACCCAGGGTGTGCTCCTCGCCATCCAGGGTCACGAACTTGGTACCCTCTGGTTGGGTGCGGACTACAATCTTATGACCGGTAACCATGTCGGCATCGAAGCAGTGCAATGGCTGGCCGTATGCCATCATGATGTAGTTGGTGATATCCACGATATTGTTGATTGGGCGCAAGCCGATGATGTTCAGCTTGTCCTGCAACCACTTTGGGCTCTCCTTCACCTCGCAGTCGGTGATGCTTACGCAGGCATAGCGCTTGCAAGCCTCGGTGTTCTCAATCTCTACATCGATAGGAAGGTCCTCGTTATCTACTACGAATTCATCGCAAGATGGACGATGCAGGCTGGTCTCATAACCATTCTGCTTCAACCAGGCATAGAGGTCGCGAGCCACGCCCCAGTGACCGAGTGCATCGGCACGGTTGGCAGTGATATCAATCTCGATGAGCCAGTCGCTCTCCAGGTGATAGTACTCGGCAGCAGGCTGACCTACAGGTGCATCCTCAGGGAGCACGATGATACCGTCGTGAGAAGTACCCACGCCAATCTCATCCTCAGCACAGATCATACCCAAGCTCTCTACACCGCGGAGCTTGCTCTTCTTGATGGTAAAACTCTGGTCGCCGTCGTAGAGCACGCAGCCCAGGTCGGCAACGATTACTTTCTGACCGGCAGCTACGTTAGGCGCACCGCAGACAATCTGCTGTGGCTCACCCTTGCCCAAGTCAACGGTTGTTACGTGGAGGTGATCGCTGTTAGGATGCGCCTCGCATGTCAACACTTTACCTACGTAAAGACCTTTCAGTCCACCCTTGATAGACTGTACTTCCTCCAAAGCGTCCACTTCGAGTCCGCAAGAGGTCAGCGCATCGGCAGTCTCCTGTGGTGTCAGGTCGAAATCGACGTATTCTTTAAGCCATTTGTATGAAACGTTCATTATAATGTTTTTTTATTATTTTCTCTTTATCAAGCGTTTGGGAACCTCCTCGTCATCACGCATTTGTGGCACAAGAGCCCTAAAACTTTGCAAAAATACAAAAAATAATGGAGATAAGCAAAAAACATCCGCCATTTTTGCACTATTTAAAAGAAATGAGTGCAAAAATGGCGGATAGTCTTTTGATGACGGCATCAGGAGCACTTCCCGAGGAATTATTCAAATACTTCGTCGATGGCATTCACCTGCTCAAAGGAGTCTTGCTCGCCGCCGCTGCCCACATGGTAGCATGGGTTGTAATCGGCAGGGATATCAAACTTCACCTCCGGACTGTAGCCCAGCGAGACATCGGCATACACCTTCTTCATGAAGATAGCCCAGATAGGCAGCGCCATGGTGGCACCCTGACCCATACTCATGGAGTCGAAGTGGATATCGCGATCCTCACCGCCTACCCAGCAGCCACTTACCAGCTGCGGAGTAAAGCCGATGAACCATCCATCGCTGTTATTATTGGTGGTACCCGTCTTGGCACCAATCTGTCCCTCCAGCTTATAACGGTAGCGCAGTCTTCCTGCCGTACCATTATCCACTACGCCCATCATCATGGTGAGCATCTTCATGGCATTGTCGGCACTGATCACCTCATTCATTCGTGGCTGGAAGGTGGCGATGGTGTTACCCTCGTTATCCTCGATGCGGCTCACGAACATCGGAGCCGTACGGATACCATGGTTGGCAAAGGCTGTATAGGCGCTCACCATCTCGCTCACGCTCACCTCGCACGGTCCGAGACACAAGCTCAGAGATGCGTGAATATCAGGGTTGTTGATACCATAGTCATGCAGCAGCTGGACAAACTGCGATGGATTCAGCTTACTCATCAGATAGGCACTGATCCAGTTGTTACTCTGTGCCAATCCCCAGCTCAGCGGAACCATCTGTCCGTATCTCGAATGGTTGGCATTGCGCGGCGTCCACGGTCTGCCAGCCACCATGTAAGTCTGCTGGCGGTTTGGTGCCTTATCGCAAGGCGAGAATCCATTCTCCATCGCCAGACTGTAGAGGAACGGCTTGATGGTAGAACCCACCTGTCTTCTTCCCAGACTTACCATATCATACATGAAGTGGGTATAGTCCAATCCACCCACGTATGCCTTCACGGCACCCGTCTTAGGATCCATGCTCATGAATCCGCTGCGCAGGAAGGTCTTGTAATAGCGGATGGAATCGAGCGGACTCATCAGCGTATCGATGTCGCCATGATAGGTAAACACGGTCATCGGAATCTTCTTGCGGAAGGTATCGTGAATCTCTTCTGCCGAGCATCCCGCCTCCTTCATCTGTCGGTAGCGCTCGCACTGGGTAACGCTGCGGTTCAGGATAGCCTTGATCTGCTTAGGGGTCAGCTTGTCGCTGTATGGCGAACTTGGCTTGTTTGAAATCTCCTTGCTGAAGGCTGGCTGCAGATAGCGTGCCACGTGCTGATACACAGCTTCTTCTGCATATCGCTGCATACGGCTGTCCACGGTGGTAAACACCTTCAATCCATCGCTATATACATTATATGGAGAACCATCCTTCTTGAAGTTCTTGTTGCACCATCCATACAGAGGATCAGTATTCCAGAGGATGGAATCGGTAACAAACTGAGCATAGTTCCACGATGCATAATCCTTTCTTTCCGGACGGGTAGCCATCAGATACTTGCGCAGATATTCGCGCAGGTAGGTAGCCGAACCATCCTTATGGTCGGTACGGTGGAAGTTGAGCGTGAGCGGTTCTGCCGAATACTGGCTGTATTCAGCATGATCCAGATAGCCCGCCTTCACCATCTGCGAGAGCACCACGTTTCTTCTGTCGCGGGCACGCTCCGGATAGCGCACAGGGTTGAAGAGCGATGGATTCTTGCAGAGACCGATGAGCGTAGCCGCCTCGGTGAGGGTAAGATCCTTCGGTTCCTTATTAAAATAGGTATTCGCTGCCGTCTTGATACCCACGGCATTGTGCAGGAAGTCGAAGTAGTTGAGATAGAGTGCCAGGATTTCCTGCTTGGTATAGTATCGCTCCAGCTTGATGGCGATGACCCACTCTATCGGTTTCTGCAGCAGTCGCTCCAGGGTACTCGATGCCTTTTCGGAATAGAGCTGCTTGGCAAGCTGCTGGGTGATGGTAGATCCACCTCCGGCATTGGTCTGCCCGAGGAGTCCACGCTTCACGATGGCACGACCGAGCGCACGGAAGTCGATGCCCGAATGCTCATAGAATCGTTCATCCTCCGTGGCAACCAGTGCCTTTATTAAATAAGGTGACATCTTCTTGTAAGGTATCACGATACGGTTCTCCTTATTCAGGTTCCATGTACCCAGCACCTTTCCATCAGACGAATACACCTGAGTAGCGAATCTGCTGATAGGATTCTGCAGATCCTCGATGTCCGGCATGTAACCGATCCATCCGTTCCAGATGGCAAAGAAGGCCAGCATAGCCGACACGACAAAGGTGGCAAAAATGCCCCATAACGTATAGATAAAATGTTTTCTCATCTCTATTCTTCATTTATTTTGTGCAAAATTACTAAAAAGTTTTGAAATCTCGCACATAAATCAAAAATTATATGTAACTTTGGGGGCGATTTCAGAACATTCAATCAAAATTCGTATGGAAAAACATAATTTTGTGACGATTGCTGACCTCTCGAAGGAGAAAATCATGTACCTCCTCGAAATGGCGCAAGAGTTTGAAAAACATCCCAACAGGGAGTTGTTGAAGGGAAAGGTCGTAGCGACCCTTTTCTTCGAACCATCTACTCGTACCCAACTCAGTTTCCAGACAGCTGCCAATCGCCTTGGCGCACGTGTCATCGGCTTCTCTGATGCCAAGACATCCAGCACTACCAAGGGCGAAACGCTGAAGGACACCATTCTGATGGTGAGCAACTACGCCGACGTCATCACCATGCGCCACTTCATCGAGGGTGCAGCCCAGTATGCCAGTGAGGTAGCTCCAGTGCCTATCGTCAATGCCGGAGATGGTGCCCACATGCATCCATCCCAGTGCTTGCTCGACCTCTACTCTATCTTCAAGACCCAGGGAACACTGGAGAACTTGAACATCTATCTTGTGGGTGACCTCAAGTATGGCCGCACCGTTCACTCACTTATCACCGCTATGCGCCACTTCAATCCTACCTTCCACTTCATCGCACCTAAGGAGCTTGCCATGCCAGAGGAGTACAAACTCTACTGCAAGGAGCACAACATCAAGTACGTGGAGCACGAGGATTTCAACGAGGATGTGATTGCCGACGCCGATATTCTCTACATGACCCGTGTACAGAAGGAGCGTTTCAGCGACCTGATGGAATACGAACGTGTGAAGAACGTGTATATCCTGAAGCGCGACATGCTCTGCAAGGCTAAGGAGAACATGAAGATCATGCACCCACTGCCACGTGTCAACGAGATTGCATACGATGTAGATGATGATCCACATGCATACTACATCCAGCAGGCTCAGAATGGTCTCTATGCACGTGAGGCTATCTTCTGCCACTGCCTCGGTATCACTCTGGAGGATGTGAAGAACGACAAGACCATTATTGAGTAGTGTTTAGTGATTATTTATTAGTGATTAATTATGGGAAACAATAAAAGTCAATTAGTGGTTGCGGCTATCGAGAACGGTACCGTAATCGACCATATACCAGCCGAGAAAACCTATCAGGTAGTCAACCTGCTCCAGTTGGAGAAGATGGACACTCCTGTTACCATCGGCTACAACTTGCCTTCCAAGAAGATCGGCAAGAAGGGCATCATCAAGGTTGCCAACAAGTACTTTACCGATGAGGAAATCAACCGCCTCTCTGTGGTGGCTCCTAACATCGGACTGAGTATCATCAAGGACTACGAAATCGTGGAGAAGAAGACCGTAGAGACTCCAGATACACTCAGGGGCATCGTGAAGTGCAACAACCCTAAGTGTATCACCAACAACGAGCCTATGCAGACCCTCTTCCACACCGTAGATAAGGTACTCGGTATCGTACGCTGCCATTACTGCGATAAGGAGCAGCAATTGGGCAAAGTGGAGCTTTGTAAGTAGCATCAATCACATAAAATAAATAAGAATGGTTAAAGATCAAGAGATTTTCGACTTAATCGAAAGAGAACATCAGCGTCAGCTGAAAGGTATGGAGCTGATTGCTTCTGAGAATTTCGTAAGTGACGAGGTGATGAACGCTATGGGTTCTTACCTTACCAACAAGTATGCAGAGGGTCTGCCTGGCAAGCGCTACTATGGTGGATGCCAGGTGGTGGATATCGTAGAGAACCTTGCCATCGAACGCGTGAAGAAAGTCTTTGGTGCTGAGTATGCCAACGTGCAGCCTCACTCTGGTGCTCAGGCTAACGCTGCTGTATTGCTCGCCGTACTGAAACCGGGTGATACTTTTATGGGATTGAACCTCGACCACGGCGGTCACCTTTCTCATGGCAGCCACGTCAATACTTCTGGCATTCTCTACAATCCTATCGGCTACAACCTGAACAAGGAGACGGGTCGTGTGGATTACGACGAGATGGAGAAGCTGGCTCTGGAGCACAAGCCTAAGCTGATTATCGGTGGTGGTAGTGCCTACAGCCGTGAGTGGGATTATGCCCGCATGCGCAAGATTGCCGATGAGGTAGGTGCCCTCCTGATGATTGATATGGCTCACCCTGCAGGTCTGATTGCTGCCGGTCTGCTTGACAACCCATTGAAGTACGCCCACATCGTTACTTCTACTACCCACAAGACTCTCCGTGGTCCTCGTGGCGGTATCATTCTGATGGGTAAGGATTTTGACAACCCATGGGGATTGACTACCAAGAAGGGCGAGGTGAAGAAGATGAGCATGCTCTTGAATTCTGCCGTATTCCCTGGTCAGCAGGGTGGTCCGCTGGAGCACGTCATCGCTGCCAAGGCTGTTGCCTTCAATGAGAACCTGCAGCCATCCTGGAAGGATTATGCCATGCAGGTGAAGAAGAACGCTGCCGTTCTCGCTGACGATCTGATGGGTCGTGGCTTCAGCATCGTAAGTGGTGGTACAGACAACCACTCTATGCTCGTTGACCTCCGAAGCAAATATCCAGACCTCACTGGTAAAGTAGCTGAGAATGCGCTTGTTGCAGCAGATATCACCGTAAACAAGAACATGGTTCCATTCGATTCACGTTCTGCCTTCCAGACTTCAGGTATCCGCCTGGGTACAGCTGCCATGACAACCCGTGGCGCCAAGGAGGACATGATGCATCTCATCGCAGAGCTCATCGAGGAAGTATTGAATTCACCTGAGGATGAGAAGGTCATCGCCCGCGTTCGCGAGAAGGTAAACGAGACCATGAAGGATTATCCTCTCTTCGCTTACTAAGCAAAGGAAAATTCAATTTGATATATATATACAAAAAGACTGCGGGTATCATGTTCGCAGTCTTTTTTAATTCCGTATCATATTTTATTTTTTAGTTTCAAATCATATTTTAAACTTCATCATCAAAACAAGAAAACATTGTTATGAGAAAATTAAAAAGCCTCCTGCTGATGGCATTGGCATTGCTTCCAGCAAGCAAGACTCTTGCACAGACCAATGCACAGATTCTTTATGATTTCGGCAACGACCGTAAGTATGTAACCCTGACCTTGGAGATGTTCAAGCAGGACAAATGGGGAAGCACCTACTTCTTCGTTGACCACGACTTCAACTACGACAAGATGGACCCTAACAGTCCAAACGTAGCACAGGGCGGCACCTATACCGAGATTTCACGTGCCTTGAACTTCTGGCAGAACAGCAGCATGAAAAACTGGAGCCTGCACGTTGAGTACAATGGCGGTATCACCAAGAACTACCCTATCAACAATGCCTGGCTCTTCGGTGTGGAGTATCTGATTCACGATGCTACCTACAAGAACACCCTGAATCTGGACGTTCTCTATAAGACCATCCGCAAGACCGACCAGAATGTTCCGATGCAGTTGACAGCCGTATGGACCTGCAACGACCTTTTCGGCGTAAAGGGACTGAAGTTTGACGGCTTCGCTGATTTCTGGTGGGAAACCCACGGAACCGTAGATGGCGACGGCAAGGCTAAGACCCGCCACACGGTATTCATCACCGAGCCACAGCTCTGGTACAACGTAGGTCAGCACTTCGGCTGCGAGAACCTGAGCCTGGGTGGTGAGGTAGAGATTACCAATAACTTCGGCAGCACCGATGGAGCAAAGGTTCGCCCTTGCCTGGGTGTGAAGTGGGACTTCTAAAGCTCCGAAAATATAGGCAAGAGATTCTGAAAAAAGAGCGTCTCTTGCCCAAATCCAAGCAACTTTTGCACCCCGTTATATATTAATTATATATTATTTAAAAGAAAATATATAAAAGAAAAATATAACAAGTATGTAACGGGGTGCAAAAGTTGCTTTTTCTCAAAAATACTCCCGATTATCTACCGACCTTCAGACCTCCGTCAGAGATGCTTCCAACGCCATCCTTATGACGGGTGTATTTGCCGGCAACACCGCTCAGATGCACACCGCCAACACCATCCAGATCAACATTCAGAACCTGGCAGTCAACCTTGGCGCTTACCTTACCCACGCCATCATTGTTGATCTTCAGATTTCCGCCCTTGAAGAAATCGAGCGTAACGGAGCCTACACCCTCGTTATCCACCTTCAGGTCGCTCATCGCCACGTTGCCAACCTTTACAGAGCCTACACCTTCGTTGTCAATCTTCATCACATCGCCCTTGGCATCATCGATGCTGACGGAGCCTACACCCTCGTTGGTAACATCCAGCTTGTTGGCAAGAATCTGCTTGATACTGACAGAGCCTACGCCTTCATTATCGATTTCCAGGCGGTCGCTGTTGATAGACTTGGCATAGAAAGCCCCTACCCCTTCCTGGGTAATCTTCACCAGATCGGGGCTGGTGATATAAATCTTCAATCTGTTTTTTTCAGAATTACAGCTGGCAGGCACCTTGAGTCTTCCCGTCAGACCGATCTTCACCTCGCCGTCACGATAAACCACCTTGATTTTCTCCTTGAGTTTCTGAGCGAACTCAGCATCCTTGATGGCAGAGTAATCCAGTCGAACGCTGCATTCATCGCCGTCGTTCTGTGTATAATAGACACTGGCAACCATATCCACGTCGATAGCCTTGAAAGGCTTCTCTCTCAAATCATCCTGCGTAAACTCCAGGCTTCCTCTCATTTCAGAAGAGGTAGTAGAACCCATACTGCAGGAACAGATGCCCATAGAGGCAAGAAACAAAGTTGCCGAAGCAACCCAAATACTCATTGTTTTCATACTCTTTCGATTTTAAATTTTCTATATTCTGATGCTTAGACGCAAAAGAAACCCGAAAGGTTGCAAAAAAGCCCAAAAAGATTGCAAAAAGAGCCTTAAATGCCTTACAATAGAGCCTCAATTGTCTTACAATAGAGCCTTACTTACCATCCAATTAAGCCTCAATTAAGGTTTACGTTAGGCTTAATTGAACGTTACGTAAGGCTCTTTTGAACAGCAAGTAAGGCTCTTTTGAAACAAGAAAAACATGCAAAGGAATGAAAATATATCCCCAAAAACTTGCAAGTTCAAGAAATAAATCGTATTTTTGCCGCAGGAATTTTAAAAGCAATACACTATGACAGCATTAGAGTTACAATCAGAATACCAGTCACTCGTCAGCATAATAGCTAACGAAGACTACGAGACAATTAGCAAGGCAGTCAAAGCACTTAAGAAAATATTGTCTCCCAACAAAACAAAGGCTAAGAAAATAACCAAGGCAGACTTAGTTATAGACCCAAGAATTGCAGCTATGACTAAAGGCATTCATACGCCTGAGACATTCGACTACAAAAATGAATACTACAAGGACTATATAAAATAAGCTGATATGATACAGGTTTTCTTAGATACAAACGTGATAATTGATTATCTTGGAAACAGAACAGGGTTTTACGATGATGCAGCAATCATCATGAGCTTAGCTATCAACAAAAAGATAGAATTACACGCTGCAGCTATGTCTTTTGCAACCGCAAGTTATATTTTAAGCAAGAAGAACGACAACGACAGAATAAAAACGCTGATTGCAGACTTCTGCAAAATTTGCAAAGTGGTTGCTACAGATAAAGAGTGCGTGAATTATGCGACTCTATCCGATTTTGAGGATTTTGAAGATGCCATGCAATACAAATGCGCACAGAAAGCAAAGGTTGACTACATCATAACCAGAAACCCAAAAGATTTCAAGACAGACAACATCAAAGTTAGAACTCCCAAAGAATTCCTGGAAGATATTATAAATCAGGACTAATCGTATATTTGCGCCATATTTTAAAATATCAGAATTATGATTTCAGAAAAAGAATTAAATAGCTATAGGCTGACAAGCATGGAAGAACCAACAGATGAAATGCTGGCTCAGATTATGCACGAGGCAGCTGAAATATACAACAGAGAAAACGAAGAAGCTTACAGAAGTTATTTTGCCAATATGCAAAAACAGGCTAAAGAACAACGACAAAAATTCAATTTGATACCATAAGAAACGTACCCGGATTTTAGACATTTTCACAACTTCGTTATCGCTAACAAAAGGTAACTCCATAGCACTCAGTACAAAAGATTTTCCACTTTAAGAATATTTAACCCGTAAATCTACTCTATTTGCAATAATTACAGTATATTTGCACCGTGAATTTGCAGATAATAGAAGAGTAATGGCTTAGCATTCGCACTTTGCAGTTGCCCTAACACCTGCTAAAAAAACATTTATTATTCGAACTGAACTTAAAAATAAGTGTCCGAACTGAACTTAAAAAGCGATTATTCGAACAGAACTTAAAAAATAAGTAAAAGTAAAGGTAATAATGAAACACAAGGTAATGATGAAGTAAAGATAATAACGTCTAAAATAAAATTAAAACTATTAATAGATATGAAGGTAATCAATTCCAAGCTTGCTGCCATCGGTTTGGCGGCATTTGTTTTCGCATCATGTAGCGACAGCAACAGCGATCCTACAGGTGGCCCAGACTCTAAAGTGGATGTTGCAGAGACTATCACTGCAAATCTTACAAGCAGCTCTGCTGCAGAACTCGCAGCTCGCGTTTCAAATTACAAGAACACAACAGCTAATGCCAGAAAGTTCTTCTTCTCAAGAGCAACTCAGACAAGAGCATTTGCTTCTGCCGACAAAGTTACTATCCCTGCTGTTCCTAAGGATGCAAGACAGTGGAGCGGTGCAGAAGACATGACTCCAGGCAAGACATATTTGATCACCAGCAAGACTACACTCGACATGAGCGGTCACAAAGTAGCTGGTACTACCATCTTCGTAAAGGGTAGTTCAAAGTTGATTTTCGACAGTTCTATTGCAGGCTGTACCATTTACGTTGACGGCGGTGCCACATTGGAGTACAAGGGCAAAGGTGCCTTGGAAATTCCTGCTGACGCAACCATCATCAACGATGGCGGTTCTATCATTGCAGAAAACGATATTACCGTAGCTGGTAAGCTGTACGCTAAATATACAAATGAAAAGGGCGGTATCGGTTCTATCAACGCTTATGACAAGAACGACAAGAAGGCCATCATCACACCAAAGCACAACATCACATTCAAGAATGGTTCTGAGGCATACATCGGCGGTTCTATCCGCGCCGTTGAGCTGAACATCGAAGAAGGCGCTACCGTAAACGCAACCAAGCACATCATGAACGCTACAACAGTTAACGTAAATGGTGCTTTGCAGTTCGGTGGATTCTTGAGAACAGAGACCTTGAACGTTAAGGGCGAGATGAAAGCCAGCGAGAATTCTGCCATCAAGGCTTCAAAGGTATTCAACGCTGAGGCAGGTTCAAACATCACTGCAGATTACATCAACGTTACCAACGAGCAGAAAGATGCTACTCTCAATCTGAAGGGTAACTGCAAGATCAATATCAATAACAAGAGCGATATCTATACCAACAATATCGTAACTGATAACGCAAGTGCTGGTCAGATTACCTTGAACGATGACAACGCCATCGCTGTTATCAAGGCTAAGAAATTCACCAACAATGGTGACAACCAGATTAAGGCTTTGGCTACATCTGGCAACAACGCAACCTTCCTTCTCCAGTTCACAGAGTGCTATACTGGTACAACTAAGGAGAATACTTTCGAGGATCTCGACATTGCAGCTTCTTACCTCGACTACGATAAGGCAACTAATGGTAAGGGTGTCAAGGAGAAAGCAGATGGTCCAGACTACAAGGCTTATGGCTTTGAGTGGGCAGGTGATCCTGCAACTATCATCGCAGCTCCAAAGCTTGACTTGGTTGCAGAAGACAAGAACAAAGACAATGACATGTCTGCTACCTGCATCCAGCCAGGAGTAAACGGCAAGTTCTATGTAGCTTACCATACAAACGGCAAGGCTTCTAATGGAGCTATCGAGGCTATCAGTTTGGCAAACAACACCTTGACTATCGATCAGAGTGTAGAATCAGACAATGCAACCAATGACTACAACCACATCCTGGTAGATGGCAACACCCTTTGGGTAGCAGGTAGCCAGAGCGGAAACAAGAGCCATGCTGATGAGGTAACAGGTGTAGGTCCTTTCATGGGACAGATTTCACTGAACAGCGATGGTACATTCGCTAACCAGATTAAAATTTCTGCTATCGACAGAAAGACCAAAGGCATGGATGCCAACTGTGTAGCCAACTTCAATAGCAACCACATCGTAGCAACCACCAAGGGCTTCACGATCTTCAATGCAAAGATGAACAAGTGGAACGAGGGTAGCACTGAGGGTAAGTATCTTGTTGCAGCAAACGGCAAGCTCTACGCATTGACAAGTGATGCCACATTGACTGTATATAACGACAATGAAATGCAGGACGTTGCAGCAACATATCAGGTCGGTACAACAATCTCTCCTAAGGGCAACAAGGCTGTGATTGCAGTAGATGAAGCAAATGGTGATATCTACGTCTGCTTGGGCGAGAATGGTATCGCAAAGATTGCTGATGGTACAGCTAGCAAGTTCTTCGAATGCCCAACATTCAAGGCACCAGTAAATGCAGATAAGACTGGCGACGTGAAGGGTTGCGCTAATGGAGTTTACGTTACAGCAAGCAACGTATATGTAGCTTGCGGTTCATACGGTCTGGTTGTTCTCGACAAGAGCGGCAACGTAGTTTGCCACCGTAAGGCATACAACGGCAAGTCTGCCAACTTCGTAACAGTAGATAACAACAACAACATCTTCGTTGCATACGGTAAGAGCCGTGTACAGGTATTCAAGCTTACAGATACCAAGAAGTAATACGAATAAAAGAAATAATCCTTGCTCTCTCCCACTCCTCTGTGAGTGGGAGAGAACATTCACCTTATTAGAGCTAAGTTGACTGGCTGAAACAAGAAATACGTTCAACAAGAATGTTAACGATAAAAGTTAAGTAAACGAATATGAAAGCTATAAATATTAAACTTGCAACGTTCTCATTTGCTGCAATGCTTTTGGCATCTTGTAGCGATTCCGGCAACGATTCTGTCATAGACCCTATCGGTAAAGCTGCTACTATCGTTGGTACAGACGTAACCGCAGAGTATGCAGACCAGCTGGCTTCCAGAGTATGGAACTATAAAGGTGCATACGCTAATACAACTACAAAAACCAGAGCTCTGGCAACCAGAGCAGATGCTACAGAGCCAACCGTTCCTGCAGGGACTCCTAATCTTTCTTCCATAGCAGATAAAAAATGGGACGAACATCCAGGAACCTATGTAGTACCAGCTGGCGAAACCCTCAAAGCAGATGGTTACAACATAAAAGGAATGACCATCTATGTGAAAGGTACATTAGAATATAGTTCTGCCAACGGATCAGGTGCCACAATCAATGTATTGAGCGGTGGTAAACTGATTGCAAGAAACAGCAATGAAGTATTTGGAGATACAAAGGTATCCAACTGGGGCACAATCGAATTTCCAGCCAACCAAAAAGAATATATCATCAAGAATACATTTTATCAGTGGGCTGGGGATTTAAATATAAAAGGACACGATTTGAAAATGGTAGAAGGCTCTCAGCTCTATGTCCAAAACTCCCTCTTTGCTGATAAAGTTACTATGTCCCAAAAAGCCAACCTGTTTGTAACAGACAATGCTACCTTGACTGGAGCGTTCGAAATGTCAGACCAGTCATACGCCTGGGTAAACATCATGACAACTACCAGCGTGAAGATTCAAAATACAACAGAGCTCCATAGCGGTTGTTCCCTCAAGGTAGAAGGAGATGTTAACGCCACCTATGGCACAAATCTCTACGTCATGTATCTGAAGGCAAAGTACTACAAGCAAGATTCTGGTGCAAAACTCCACTTGCAAAACCAGAGTATGGTTGACATCGAAGGCAAATACATAAATCTGAACAATGGTCAAGGTCATGCAGACTTACAAGACAAGGATGGTGTAGCTGTGATCAAAGCAGATGCCTTCTACTACAATGCGCCTGAAAAACAGGGTGATAGAAATCCGGGTGGAGCCAAGACGGTAGATTGCTCAGTTTTCTCCACATCAGGAGATAATGCCCATATCATCGTGGATGCAAATGCTGTCTATGGAAGTGAAGGGGCTACCACTCCGATTACAGATGACAATACAACTATTGTATGGAACAATAATGCCGATGTCCTCTTCAAGGATGATCCAGAAGCTAAAAACTACGTCATCAAGAAGACAGAGTGCAATCCTAACGGTTACAATGCAGACAAAGAGCCTACAAAGGAGCCTACACTCAACTTGATTTCAAGTATCGACTATAATCACGACCATGACATCTCTGCGACTTGCGTACAGGTACACAATGGCAGATTGTATATGTCTTACCATACCCGTGACAAGAAACACGGTGGCTGTATTGAGGTATTCAGTCCTGTAGAAAACAACAAGATAGCACTGGAGCAGTATCTCTGCGATGACCAGAAAGACCTCGACTTCAACCATCTGCTGGCTGTCAAGCTCAAGTCTGGCAAGCGCATGGTTTACTTACCGGGAAGTTCCAACAAGAAGGGTGCAATGCTCGCATACATCCCTATCCAGGACAATCATCTGCTGGCAGACCAATCAAAGTCTATCACAACAACCATCAATGGCAAGGACACCGTGATCTACGAGAAGCCATTGCAGTTTATCCAGATGAATCCTGCAACAGCAGAATTTGCGAAAAAGGGTTATGATGAGAACTGCGTGGTCTATAACGACGAAACCAACCATCTGATCGTTGCAACCACCAAGGGCTATCTGGTTTACAATGCAGATACCTATAATGAGCTTGACAAGATCAACAAGCCAGGAAAGGTAAAGCACATAGCTATCGGTAATGGCAAGATCGTTACAGTTTATCTGGACAGAGCTGCAACCAACGAGACAGAGGCTATCCCTGCTACCGTGGAAATCTTCGACCAGAAGGCAGAAGACCTCAGCAACCCGATCAAGAGCTTCGCCATCAGCACCATTGAACCAAACAACGGTAAGAACGTGGTTCGTGTGGATGATAACAAGATTTACGTCTGCCGCGGTGCTGCCGGTATGTATGTTTACGATATGGAAGGCAATGAACTCTGGCACTATCAGATGCCTAGCCCTACCATCAGTGAGGGCGCAAATGCCGGAAAGTATAAAGGTCATGCCAATGGCTGCTACGTAGGAAAGAAGTATGTATATATCGCATACGGCGGATTCGGACTTGTAGTTCTCGACAAGGAAACTCACAAGGTGGTTGCACACCGCGACTTAGTCCACTCTGCCAACTATGTAATAGAATACAAGGGCTATATCTACGTAGCCTACGGACAGAGCAGACTGCAGGTATTCCAACTCAAGAATGCCGATCCTGAGGTTTCTTATACTAAATAAGGAATCTGATATATGTTCAATTCATAAGAAATAGATAATAATTATCATTGAGCAATAGAATTCAAAAGACACTGGTTGAATGCAGCTGCAACAGCTTGCAGCTGCATTCATAGTGTTTAAACTAAGAGAATGATGAAGCGAAAATTGATACTATACACTACAGCTGTTCTTCTGATGAATATCGGAGGAAGGGGTGTTATGGCTCAAAATCTGAAGCAAAAGACCCTGAAAAAAGCATTCAGCCCGAAGATGCTCGTTTATGAAAATCTGAAAAATGAAAATGTGCTCAAGCACTTCAAGAATCGCTTCGCACAACTCGATACCCTACTCAACCACCCTATATGGGTACAGTCGCCGGTCATCAACCTGGGACTCAACAGTCAGCACACGGCTGACATCAGAAACACAGACTCGCTCTACTGGGCCAAGACAGCCCACGAGCAACTGGCAATAGCAAGACACAACGGACTGGAAGTAACCGGACAGGTGTATGCCAGACCCGATGCCTACTTCGATGCCGACAACGACAACGAAGACCAGGTATCTAAATACAAGGTAAAGACCCAGGCAGAACTGGGATGGAACATCATCAACAGCAAGTTCTACCAGGGCAAGGAAAAGAAAGCCAAAGTAGCTTTGGCTAACGAACTCTCCAGGCTGCAAAGCAAGAAGAGAATGACTGCAGACATCTATGAAAAGGCAGCTGAAGAGCTGACCGAACAATATAACTTCTACATCGGTACCATCATCGCTCACCGACTGGACAACCTCGATATCATGAACGAGGCATACCAATACATGCTGGAGAAAGACCGAATCAGCAACGACAAGATGCTGAAGGTGATGAACGAGAAACTGGCGGCAGAATACGATATCTCCATCCTCTGCTCCGACCGAGACATCTCCAACAAGCCCATCTACCGCATCAGACCAACACGGATTCTGGTAGATACAACCGCTCTCTGGCACCACATCGACGAGGAAAGCATCGACGCAAGAATCGTGATGGTAAAAGAACAGATTGCCGACAACGAAAGCAAGTTGGCGAATTACTTATCGACAACAAGAATCACGCCTTTCGCCAGATGGTCATCCTACTGGCAAAGCAACAACAAGATAAGCAACAACGGTGATATCGGAGTGCGATTCACCATCCCGATCTACAACGAGAATCCACGCAAGCGCAAGGCTCTCGAAACAGAAAAGGAAATCATCAGAAGCAGCAGAAGCACCGATGTCAAGGAAATCAAGCAGTCGGTAGGCATCCTGCTGAAGAGAATAGAGAATTTGAACCACGCCATCGCCACAGAGGCGTTCCATATAGAACAGACCGGCAAATACATCGATATGAGAAGATTTGCCTACAAGAACCAGAAGCAGGGGTACAACTACCTGATGAGAATGGACGAATATACGGGATTCCTCGAAAGCATGGAGAGAATGTATAAGCTGATGTTAAACCGCGGACTTGCCATCATCAATATCGAGAAGGCAGTCAGCATCTACGACAACAATACTATTTTCAGGGAAATAGAACTATGAATGAGTTTCAATTTAATAGCACGCCGCAGGAACAGGCAATGTCTGACATGCTCAAGTCGCAGAGCCACCGACTGGCAAGACAGCAGATTATCTTCGCGCTGATCTTCCTGCTCGTCATCGTACTGGCGGCATACTATATCGTCACAAGAATGATATGGGCCATCTACGACGGATACATCACCATTGATGAGAACCCGATTTCGGCTGTTGACGACATCTACATTCTGAAGGTGAACAAGGAAATAGGCGAGGTGGTACACAAGGGTGACACCCTCTACTCCTACGTGCTGCTGGGAAACATCGTGAACCAGTATGACCCCAACATCCTGCCTTCGGCTGTAAAGGAAACGCACGATATGGAGGTACAGGCACAGCTGGCAAAGGAAGAAATTCCGGTGCTCCGTACCCGTCTGGCAGAACTGAAAAAGCAGAAGGCTTCAGAGAGTTCGGATATCTATTACGGACTCACCGACAACACCAAGCGCAATGCCCTGGATGCAGAGATTGCCGAAGTGGAAGAAGAACTCAGAAAGCAGGCAAACAAGGTGGAAATCTACGCCAAGGCAAAGAACACCACCTACAACTTCATGGCTAGAAGAGGTGCTGCCACCAACAATGCGGATATGCCCTACTCCAGCAACACGAGCATCTACAGCCAGGGACTGATACACTACTGCTGCGCTCCAGCCGATGCCTATATCACCAAGATCAATGTAAGCGACAGGACGCTGGTATTCAAGAGCCAGGAAGTCATGACTATCCAGCATACCGACTACGCTGCATGCCATCTGGGAGTAATCATCTACGTGCCCAACGACAAGGTGAAGTATATGGAGAGTCCTGACGATGCAGACGTCATCATCAACAAGGATCTGGAGCTGAAAGCCAAGCTACAGATGGCGGGTCTGAGAGTAGAGGAAATTCCGAAGCATCTGCAGAGTAACTTTTCGCATGATGCCAATGCAGTGGTTGCCGTCTTCACCCTGAACCCTAACCAGAGAGTTCCGGCATGGGTGATGAGCAACAAGCTGCCAGTGAGAGTGAGAATCAACAAGATCAGCGCTATGCTCGATCCTAAACCACTGCCGATGTACACCATCCCAGTGGAAAAGAATCAAAATGTCGTAAGAAGTTCGAAGCTGATTTCGACCGACAAATCAAAATAAAGAACCAGAAGAAATGATTGGACTAAAAAGAAACAAACGTGGAGACATGGTGCTCACCATCGACAGCTATGTCGATATCGACTCGACACCAGATATCCAGTCCGACTACTTCGATTGCATATATATCAATACGAAGAGTGAGCGAACGTTCCAGGCCATCCTGTTTGGAGCCAGCCCTATCCTATCGTACAAATGCAGCTACAAGCCGATATTCGTCAACACGGCGGTATCGGGCAAGGGGCAGATCATCGAATTCCTCATCGATGCCTTTGTCAGCGATATGAGCAATGAGAAAGTATATGAGATCATTGACAAGATCAAGGCTGCCAAGGAGAAATATGGCATCAAGCAGGAGGTGGCACGCCCAACTCAGCCCAACGAGCTCTTCACCAACATTCTGAGGTTTCATCTCTCCAGAGACCAGAGAATTCTGTCTCACGTGCTTCTGGAGAAATCGTCATTGGGATACATCAATCCTATCTTCGAGCACTACCACAGCATGGGCCAGTTTCATCTTGCCGAGATGTTCGCCTACATGGATACGCTAGAGGAATATGGCGCACTGCGCAAGCACAAATACCTCATCAAGGAGCATCTCTGCCCAAAGTGCAACCACAGTCACCTGCTATACACGGAGTGCTGCCCGAAGTGCGGAAGTTCGAATCTGAAGATCCAGAACATTATCCACCACTTTTCCTGTGCCAACGTGGCTCCGGAAAGTGCATACAATGTGGGAGGAATGCTCATCTGTCCGAAGTGCCACAAGAGACTGAGACACATCGGCGTGGACTACGACCGACCAGCAGTGATCTATTCCTGCAACGACTGTGAGAACTCGTTTACCACTCCGATCACCAAAGCAACCTGCTGCTATTGCGAGAATACCTTCCCTGTCAATGCACTGGTTCCCCGTGATGTGGAGGACTACGAGATTACAGAAGAAGGTATCCGTACGTTGACCCAGAGCGGAATGCTCTTCAGCAACATGACCAATACTTACGATAACTATATGGAGTATAGTCTGCTGCAGAACCGTCTGCGCCGCCAGCTTCTGGAAACCTACCGTGAAGAACAGGTATCAGTAATCGTAGGTAAGATCTGGATTCTCAGCCCGCAACAGGAGACCGTCAAGATCAAGGAATCGATGCAGGCAAAGTTCTGCCGCATCTTCCACAGTCACAAGGTATCGTACAATAACAATATCTTCTACGTTACCTATACGGGATATGACGAGAAGTCTGAGAATGAAGCGCAGCAGCACCTGAGCAAGGACATGTCGAAGGCTATCCGAAAGGTAAGCAACATGATAGAACCCGATGAGCTGATCTGCTGCGTACTCAATACCAAACATAAGGGAATGAGCGGACAATATGATGACTTCTTCGACAAAATGAATCTCATAGAGCTGACTCCAGACGACTACTGCGGATATTCGGAAAATCCGATGACAGACGAAGAAACCGTGAAGCAACAGGAAGAGCGACTCGACATAGCTCCGGAAGAAGACGAAACAGACAAGGCTCTGAAGAGAGTGAAACTCTACAAGGAACTGGTAGGAATACTCGTCGCTATCGCCGGTATTCTCGTCCTCATCGCCATCATGGCACTCACCGTACTGAGATAAGAGAAGAAAGGAAACTGAAGAAATGTTTAGTATAGTAGATACGATCAACCGATTCTGGGACTGGATTGGCACACTCTCGTTTTCGAGCATTGCCAACATCTATTGGTTCCTCTTCTTCATCGAGGTTCCAAGATACTACCTGCTGGAGTATCTGGTGATCTTCAACCGGTTGATGACCCGAAACAAGAGATACAAGGAAAAGGAGCTTGCCCGGTTCTATCTCTATAGAGAAAACCCGCTCATCAGCATCCTGGTGCCGGGTAAGAACGAAGGCAAGAATATCTATAAGATGGTGAAGTCGCTGAATGAACAGACTTACCGGCACTACGAAATCATCGTGGTGGATGACGGTAGCAACGACGACACCAAACTGATATGCACCGACCTCTACCGTGCGGGACTCATCACGCACTATCTGAGATTGGAGACCCGAGGCGGCAAGGCTGCAGCCACCAACTACGGAGCGAACATGGCACGGGGAAAATACATCGTAAGCCTCGACGCCGACTCATCGCTCGACCGTGACGCACTGGAGAATGTACTCCTGCCCTTCTACCTCGACAGTGAGGTGAAAGCCGTGGGAGGTTGCATCGAGGTGAGAAACTACAAGGAGACGATCTGTTCATCGCTCCAGGCTTTCGAATACCTGAAGCGAATACAGGTGGGCCGCTCCGTAACCAGTGCTCTAGGTATCTACCACATCATCTCGGGTGCCTTTGGCGCTTTCGAGCGCAAGACCCTGAAGGAAGTGGGATACTGGGACATCGGTCCGGGACTCGACGGTGATATCACGCAGAAGATCCGCAAGGCAGGCTACAAGGTGAAATTTGCCGAAGATGCCATCTGCATGACCAATGTGCCAACCAAATGGTACAAACTGTACCGTCAGCGCATCAGATGGTCGAGATCACTCGTGAGATTCCGCCTGCGCAAGCACCTCGACATCCTGCTGCCTTCCAAGAACTGGAGCATCCTCAACTGGTTGTCGAATATGGAAAGCGTGGTGTTCGACTGCGTATTCAACTTCCTGTGGCTGGGATATATGATTCAGCTTGCCATCACCTTCAACACCCACATCGTGGATGTGCTGCTCTTGGGCTACTTCATCCGTGTATGCCTGTCGCAGCTGGCATTCATCCTGGTGCTGCTGGTAACGGAAAGAAAGAAAACCGCCTGGTTCCTCTATCGGTTTATGCCACTCATGTCGCCATACACAGGCTACTTCCTGCGCTTTGCCCGACTGGAGGCGCATCTTCAGGAACTGTTCTTCCGCACCTCTTACAAGGATGAGTGGAACCCGAAGAAGACATCGCGCTACGCACAGCTGGAAGGAATCTAAGGTAAAAAGTAAACCAGAAAATAGTAGTAATAATAATAATTAAAACAATATAGATATATGACAAACAAACCTTACGAGTTTAAGGTTGGAGTGATAGGACTGGGCTACGTAGGTACCCCCCTAGCATGCTTATTCTCAAAGAAATACGATACATGGGGTTATGATAACAATGCGAAAAAGGTAAACAGACTTGTCCAAACGCAGATGAATCAGAACAAAATGCTATCGAAGGCCTTGGCTCAGGGACTAAAACTGACTAGCGACATAGAAATGCTCAGGAAGTGCAATGTGTATATCATTGCGGTTCCTACACCTGTCAACAAGTCGAACAAGCCAGACATCAGCTGCGTAAGATGTGCCACCCGCTCCGTAGGTGCCATCCTGAAAGAGGGCGATATCGTGGTATATGAATCGACTGTATATCCCGGGCTCACCGAGGAAGTATGCGCTCCACTGCTGGAGGCAACATCCGGCTTGAAGCTCAACCAGGATTTCTATGTAGGCTTCTCTCCGGAACGCATCAATCCGGGCGATACCGTACACACCATCGAGAACATCGTGAAGGTAACCAGCGGTTCTACCCCCGAAGCTGCCGAGATCATCGATTCGCTCTACGCTTCTGTGCTGACCCACGGAACCTTCAAGGCAAAGAGCATCAAGGTGGCAGAGGCTAGTAAGCTGATGGAAAACTGCCAGCGCGACGTTCAGATTGCCTTCTTCAATGAAATGCAGAAGATATACGACAAGATGGGCATCAGCATCCAGGACGTTACGGCTGCCGCAAGTACCAAATGGAACTTCGTGCCTGCTACCCCAGGACTGGTGGGCGGTCACTGCATCGCTGTAGATCCTTACTACCTCATCAACAAGGCACAGGAGGTGGATGTGGTTCCATCCCTCCTCTCTACAGCTCGCGAGGTGAATGAGCAGATGGCAATATGGATGGCAGGAAAGATCAAGAGTGCCAGCGAGGTAAGAAACTTCGTTCCGGCAGAGACCAACGTTCTCATCCTGGGCTTCTCGTTCAAGCCAGACAGTGATGACATCCGTAACACCAAAGTAGCCGACCTGTATATCAATCTTCTGGGTACAGGATACAGAACCACCCTCTACGACCCACTGGTGGATACAGAAGAAGTAAAAGAAGAATATGAAATCAAGATTACCGACAACCCTTCCGTGCTCGATCAAAAGTATGAAATCGTAGTCATCGGTACCAATCATAAGATATTTAATAACCTAGACATGAATAAGATTCTCACCGATAAGGGTTTCGTGTGTGATATCTACGGAATCCATAAGGTAAAGGCTTAGGATTGTCGCAACGAATTGCGAGAAATGAATAGTAAATGTAAAGTATTAGTAGTAGATGATATTCACGAGAATATTGAATTAGTTGCTGATATGCTGAAAGGCTTAGACGTTGAGATTCAGAAAGCGGACGGTGGAGCTAAAGCTATCGAACTGGTAGATAGCTTCCAGCCCAACATCATCCTGCTCGACCTGATGATGCCCCAGGTAAACGGCTGGGATGTCATCAAGTACGTCAGAGCCTCTTACGACAAATCGGAGATGGCAATCATTGTGGTTTCCCTGCTCAACAACAAGGACAACATCGACGACTGCTATGAGATGGGGGTAAATGACTATATCTGCAAGCCTATCATCAAGGCACAGCTGGTCAGCTCTGTAGAAACCCATAAAGAAAACATAGTTGAGCCTACCCCCAAGGCAAGCCCAACTATGGTAGCATTGCATAATAAGAATAATGATAATCAGGCAATCTTCGGAATGTAATTGCCCCTACTGCATATCATAAGAAATACGCTCTGCCGGGTCTATAATGCCTTCTGCAATATAGATTCGGCATGAGCCACACGTTCTCTGCCAGGAGGTTCTATGCCATCTAGCGGATAAGGGATTCCCAGCTTCTCATATTTGTAGATGCCCATCGTATGATAAGGCAATACATCTATGCGCTGGATATTGCTGAGCGTAGAGAGGAAGTCTCTCAACTCTTCCAGGTATTCATCCTTGTCGGTAATACCTGGAATGAGGACGTGACGTATCCATACCGGCTTGTGAATCTCGCTAAGATAGCGGGCACAATCGAGTATGTTCTTATTGCTATGAAGCGTCAACTTGCGATGCTCTTCATCATTGATATGCTTGATATCCAGAAGGACCGTATCAGTAACAGCCATCAGACGCTCGAATTTCTCAAAAATCTTTCCATCTCTTCTGAAAGGCTGGGCTGATGTATCGAGACAGGTATTGATGCCACGCTGATGTGCTTTCTCGAAGAGTTCGATGAGAAAGTCTATCTGCATCAGGGCTTCTCCACCGCTCACGGTAATACCGCCCTTATCTCCCCAATAACTCTTGAATCGCTCTGCCTTGTCCAGAAGGTCATCAGCTGTCCATTCCTCTCCTACCCCCGTCTTCCAAGAATCCGGGTTGTGGCAGAACTGACAGCGCATCGGACACCCCTGCAGAAAAATCAGAAAACGGATGCCTGGTCCATCTACCGAACCAAAGCTCTCTATACTGTGAACAAAACCTTTATGCATTCTTTCGAAGATCATATACTCCCCACAATGCAAAAAGACTCATAAATAAGGCTATAACACCTAAAAAAAGAAATACACCCATATTATTTTATCTTTTTAGAAATGATTAAAAACAAGAAGCCTAAGAAAGTAAAGAATAAGACAATAAGAACCCCTAGCAAATAAAGAGTTACTTTATCTATATCTTCCTTCATGATGCCCGCCAAAAGAACACCACCAATAACTAACTTGGCTATATCCAAACAGAACTTACTTGCTTCAGCAAATAAAGTTCTTTTTCCATCTTTTGATAAATTCATACGGCAAAGTTAGTAAAATTATCAATATCTTGCTCTATTTTGCAGTTAAATAAGCTAAAAATGCCCGCTAAATATCCTCGGAAAGAAAATCTAGCGGGCAATCTATATATCACAAAGAGACAAGAGAATTCTTCACTCTTCCCTCTTCATTCTTCACTTCCTTAGAGTCTCTCGTGAGCCTGACGAGCGATAACGTCGAGCTGCTGCTCGCGTGTCAAGTCGATGAACTTAACAGCGTAACCACTCACACGGATGGTGAAGTTCTGGTACTCTTCCTTCTCTGGGTGCTCCATCGCATCCTTGAGCTTGTCGATACCGAATACGTTCACGTTCAAGTGGTGAGAACCCTGGTTGAAGTAACCATCCAATACACCTACCAATGTCTGGGCACGCTCCTCATCGTTGTGACCGAGAGCACCTGGACTGATAGTCTGAGTATTAGAGATACCATCAAGGGCATACTCGTATGGCAACTTAGCTACTGAGTTCAATGAAGCCAAAAGACCGTTCTTCTCTGCACCGTAAGATGGGTTGGCACCTGGAGCCAAAGGAGCACCGGCTGGACGACCATCAGGCATGTTGCTGGTGAACTTACCATATACTACATTTGATGTGATAGTCAGGATAGATGTAGTTGGCTCAGAATTGCGGTATGTGTGGTGCTTCTTGATCATGTTCATGAAGGTCTTGAGCAACCATACTGCAATCTCATCAGCACGCTCATCATCGTTACCGTAACGTGGGAAGTCACCCTCGGTCTTGAAGCTGAGAGGGAAACCGGTCTCATCACGGACGATGTTTACCTTGGCATACTTGATAGCTGAGATAGAATCAACTACGTGACTGAAACCAGCGATACCTGTAGCGAAAGTACGACGAACATCTGTATCGATGAGCGCCAACTCTGCTGCCTCGTAGAAGTACTTGTCGTGCATGTAGTGGATGAGGTTCAATGTCTTCACATAAACGCCAGCCAACCAGTCCATCATATCCATGAAACGTGGCATGAACTCCTCGTATGTCAATACATCACCCTCAACGGCGCGATACTTAGGACCGCACTGCTCGCGTGTCTTTGAGTCAACACCGCCAGATACAGCGTAGGTCAAGCACTTAGCCAAGTTGGCACGGGCACCGAAGAACTGCATCTCCTTACCTGTCTGTGTAGCAGATACACAGCAGCAGATGCTATAATCGTCACCCCAAACTGGGCGCATTACATCGTCGTTCTCATACTGGATAGAGCTTGTCTTTACTGAGATAAGAGAAGCATAGTGCTTGAATGCCTTTGGCAAGCGAGAGCTATAGAGTACTGTCAAGTTTGGCTCTGGTGAAGGACCCATGTTCTCCAATGTGTGGAGGAAACGGAAATCGTTCTTGGTAACCATTGAGCGGCCATCCTGACCCATACCACCGACCTCGAGAGTAGCCCAAACTGGGTCGCCAGTGAAGAGCTCGTTGTATGAAGGGATACGGGCGAACTTCACCATACGGAACTTCATAACCAAGTGGTCGATAAGTTCCTGAGCCTCATCCTCGGTAAGAGTACCCTCGTTCAAGTCGCGCTGGATATAGATATCGAGGAAGGTAGAGATACGACCTACAGACATCGCAGCACCATTCTGAGTCTTCACAGCTCCGAGGTAACCGAAGTACAACCACTGTACGGCCTCGCGAGCGTTCTTAGCAGGCTGGCTGATATCGTAGCCATACAACTGAGCCATCTCCTTCAAGCCCTTGAGCGCCTTGATCTGCATAGAAACCTCCTCACGAAGACGGATTACCTCGTCGATCATCTCACGGTCACCCATGTTAGCGAGGTCGTTCTGCTTCTCCTTGATGAGGAAATCGATACCATAAAGAGCCACACGACGGTAGTCACCTACGATACGGCCACGACCGTATGTATCAGGCAGACCAGTGAGGATGTGGTTATGGCGCACGAGTTTCATCTCAGGGGTATAAGCATCAAACACGCCGTCATTATGAGTTTTGCAATACTTGTGGAAAATCTCGTGCAACTTCTCTGATGGCTGGTAGCCGTATGTAGTACAAGCCTGCTCTGCCATCTTGATACCACCGTAAGGCATGAAGGCACGCTTCAAAGGCTTATCGGTCTGCAGACCAACTACCTTCTCCAACTCCTTAGTTCCCTCGCCGATATAAGCGGCACCATAAGCTGTCAATCCTGAAACCACCTCGGTCTCCATATCAAGCACACCACCCTTGGCACGCTCCTCTTTCTGGAGTTTCTTCAACATTCCCCAAAGGGTATTGGTAGCCTGAGTAGGTTCTGCCAGGAACGACTCATCGCCGTCGTAGCTAGTGTAGTTGTTCTGAACGAAATCACGAAGATTCACTTCACTCTGCCACTGGTTTCCCTTGAAACCTCTCCATTCTGTTTTCATCATTTTCGTTTATCCTTTATTTTATAAGTTAATAAATATATATAATTGTACACACTGTCATTCTTCTAAACCAGTCAATTTCCACCTTATTATATATAGGTAATTTCCACCTTATTATATATAGGCAAATCCCACCTTATTATATATAGGGGGATAAAAAAAGCCCGAACACGTTTGTGCCCGGGTTTTTATACACCTTGTCCGCAAGGTGTCTGTACGTTGGTGTTACCGATGAGTCCATTCCCACCAGCGTTATCTTTCTTGGCCTGATAGCCTATATTTATCGTCGTTGACTTGATCATTTCTGTTACAATTTGATTTCGAGTGCAAAGATACGATAATAAAACGAGAATAGAGAAGAATGGAACAAGAATTTCTCCTCTTTTCACTAAAATCCTCATTAATAAGTATCAGACACCCCCAAAAAAGTCCATTATTAATCTGTTTTTATCGAAAAATACTCCTTTATGATTGATTTCGACACCTTTTTTCGCTCAAAAATCACTATCTTTGCAACGCAATAATAAACAATAATATTAAAACAAAGACAACATAATGACATTATCAACTTCAATCAAGACATTAGCCTTTGCCTCACTATTGGCACTGGCACCGGCTCAGATGATGGCGGCACAGAAAGGTGGCACCTTCACTACTGGCGACAAGACTTTCCTTCTCAATGGCAAACCTTTCGTGGTTAAGGCTGCCGAGTTGCACTACCCTCGTATTCCTCGTGCCTACTGGGAGCATCGCATCAAGATGTGCAAGGCTCTTGGCATGAATACCGTCTGCCTCTATGTGTTCTGGAATATCCATGAGCAGGAGGAAGGTAAATTCGACTTCACAGGCAACAACGATGTGGCAGCTTTCTGCCGCCTCGCTCAGAAGAACGGCATGTATGTCATCGTTCGCCCGGGTCCATACGTTTGTGCTGAATGGGAAATGGGTGGTCTGCCTTGGTGGCTCCTCAAGAAGAAGGATATACGTCTGCGTGAGCAGGATCCTTACTTCATGCAGCGAGTAGAAATCTTCGAGAAGGAAGTGGGCAAGCAGCTGGCTCCACTCACCATCCAGAATGGTGGTCCTATCATCATGGTTCAAGTGGAGAACGAATATGGTTCTTACGGTAAGGACAAGCCATACGTAAGTGCCATCCGTGACATCGTCCGCAAGAGCGGCTTCGATAAAGTGAGCCTCTTCCAGTGCGACTGGTCATCCAACTTCCTGAACAATGGTCTCGATGACCTGACCTGGACCATGAACTTCGGTACAGGTGCCAACATCGACCAGCAGTTTAAGCGTCTCGGCGAGGTTCGTCCTAACGCCCCAAAGATGTGCTCTGAGTTCTGGAGCGGCTGGTTCGACAAGTGGGGAGCACGCCACGAAACCCGCCCAGCCAAGGATATGGTAGAAGGAATGGACGAGATGCTGAGTAAAGGCATCAGCTTCTCTCTCTATATGACTCACGGCGGAACCAGCTTCGGCCATTGGGCAGGAGCCAACTCTCCTGGTTTCCAGCCAGACGTAACCAGCTATGATTACGATGCCCCTATCAACGAATGGGGATTGGCTACTCCTAAGTTCTATGAACTCCAGAAGATGATGGCGAAATACAACGACGGCAAGAAGTTGCCAGCCGTGCCTAAGGCTCCGATGCAGATCATCAAGGTGCCAGCGTTCAAATTTACCGAATACAAGCCATTGAGCTATGGTATCGGAAAGGAGAAGGAAACCCAGGCTCCTCAGTGCTTCGAGGATATGGATATGGGATGGGGTACCATGGTTTACGAGACTACCGTTCCTGCCATCGAAAGCATATCAACCCTGACCGGCGAGTTCCACGACTTTGCTCAGGTATATGTGAACGGAAAGTATGTTGGCAAGATAGACCGTGTGAAGAATGAGAAATCACTCGAATTGCCAGCCATGCCACAGGGGGCACAGCTCACCATCGTGGTAGAAGGTATGGGAAGAATCAACTTCGGTCGTGCCATCAAAGACTACAAGGGTATCATCGGCAACGTAACCCTCACTACTCTGAAAGAAGATTGCGAACTTGCCCTCACCCCTACCCGATGGAACAACAGCAGCATCGCTGATGATTATCAGACAGCAGTCAAGGCACTCGCCATGCCAACCAACAAGATGCGCGGTCTCCAGTCGAAGGCTGGTTACTACCGTGGCTACTTCAACCTGAAGAAGGTGGGCGATACCTTTATTAATATGGAGGCATTCGGCAAGGGTCAGGTTTATGTCAACGGACATGCCCTCGGCCGCTTCTGGCAGATAGGTCCTCAGCAGACCTTATATCTTCCAGGCTGCTGGTTGAAGAAGGGCAAGAACGAGGTGATTGTTCTCGATGTTGTAGGTCCTAAGGGTGAAGCAGGAAAGCCAGGTTCTACCGTGGCTCCTACCGCTTTCTGCCAGGATCATCCGGAGCTCGACAAGCTGAATCTCGAAAAGAGCAACAAGCACAACGAGCCAGGTCATCGCATGGACCTGAACTCAGAGACTCCTGTATTAAAGGGCGAGTTCAAGGCTGGCAACGGCTGGCAGACCATCAAGCTCGACAAGCCTGTAACCGGTCGCTACTTCGCCATCCAGGCAGAGAGCAGCCAGAGCGGTGACAGCCAGATTGCCATCGCCGAGGTTTATCTCCAGGACGCACAGGGCAACCGCATCGACCGCAACAACTGGGTGGCTTACTACGCAGACAGCGAGAAGGGTAACTCTACTCTCGACAAGATGTTCGACCTTCAGGAAAGCACCTACTGGCAGACCGAGAAGGGCGCCAACTTCCCACATCTGGGAATCGTGGATATGGGTAAGGAGGTTACCATTTCAGCCTTCGAGTATCTGCCACGTGCCGAGCAGGGGGCACCGGGCAGCGTCAAGGGCTTTAAGCTCTACGTTAGAAAATAAAAAGATAGTTCATAGGTTTGGTCAGCCACAGGCTGACTGTGGATAATTAACACATATAGTTTAAAATGTAGTATTTCTATTGGAGAATAGAAAGTTAGTTAGATTGCAAAAAAGAGGTAGATGTGAATCTGCCTCTTTTTTCGTTTATATTAAAACTCCTTTTTTAGTATATAATAAACTCCTTCTCCCCCACTTTTTGTTTTTTTATACATTGATATGCCATTATGTGAATACTTTTGCGTATCTTTGCAGCAAAATACAAATACATTTTTTATGTTGACAGATATTGAAATAGCTAAATCAGTAAAATTGCGCCCCATCAATGAGGTTGCAGCTGAACTTGGAATCCATGAAGACCAAGTAGAGAACTACGGCCGTTACATCGCTAAGATTACTACGGACAAGATCGACACCAACAAGTTTAAAAACCATCATCTCATCCTCGTCACTGCTATCAGCCCTACCAAGGCAGGCAATGGCAAGACCACCGTATCTGTAGGTCTCGCCCTCGGTATGCAGAAGATTGGCAAGAAAGCTGTCGTCGCCCTGCGTGAACCATCTCTCGGACCTTGCTTCGGCATGAAGGGTGGTGCTGCCGGCGGCGGTTATGCCCAGGTATTGCCTATGGATAAGATCAATCTTCACTTCACTGGCGACTTCCACGCTATCACAGAGGCAAACAATATGATTGCTGCCCTGCTCGATAACTACCGTTTCCAGCACGAAGCTGAAGGCTTCAAGCTCAAGAAGATTCTCTGGCGCCGCGTGATGGATGTGAATGACCGTGGTCTCCGCCGCATCATCACCGGTATTGGTGACAAGAACGGTATCGAGACAGAGGCAGGATTCGATATCACTCCAGCTTCAGAAATCATGGCTATCATGTGTTTCGCAACAAGTGTTGACGACCTCCGCCGTCGCATCGACAATATTCTCCTGGGTATCACAGAGGATGACAAGCCATTCACCGTCAAGGATATGGGTGTAGGTGGCAGTATCGTTGCCCTCCTCCTCGATGCCCTGAAGCCAAACCTGGTTCAGACCACAGAGGGAACCCCTGCTTTCGTTCACTGCGGTCCTTTTGCCAACATCGCTCATGGCTGTAACTCTGTGATGGCTACAGCAGCAGCTCTCGAATATGGCGACTATGCCATCACAGAGGCTGGATTCGGTGCTGATCTCGGTGCAGAGAAGTTCTACAACATCAAGTGCCGCAAGACTGGTTTGCAGCCAGACCTTACTGTTCTCGTCGTTACTCTCCAGGCATTGAAGATGCATGGTGGCGTAGCTCAGGAAGACATCAAGAAGCCAAACGTTGCTGGTATGGAAGCTGGCTATTGGAACCTCGACAAGCACGTGAAGAATCTCCAGAGCTTTGGTCAGACTGTAGTCATCGCCTTCAATAAGTTTGCTACTGATACCGATGAGGAGATCGAGGTATTGCGCAAGCACTGCGAGGAGATGGGCTGCGGATTCGCTGTCAACAGTGCCTTCGCCGAAGGTGGCAAGGGTGCAATGGAGTTGGCAGAGCTCGTTGTGAAGACCATTGATGAGCATCCATCTGCTCCTCTCTACTTCACTTACGATGACGATGAGCCTGTAGAGAAGAAGATCGAAGATGTTGCCTTCAACCTCTATGGTGCCGGCAGCGTAACCTTGAGCGATTCTGCCAAGTCTATGATCGAGGAAATCAAGAAGTTGGGTGCCGAGAAGTTCCCTATCTGTATCGCCAAGACTCAGTATAGCTTCTCTACCGATGCCAAGGCATACGGTCCTACAGAAGGCTTCGAGCTCCACGTTCGCGACATCACCGTGAATATGGGTGCCGAGATGATCGTAGTCATCGCTGGTCCTATCATGCGTATGCCAGGTTTGCCAAAGAGCCCACAGGCTGAGCGCATCGATGTGGTTAATGGTGAGATTACAGGTCTTTCATAAATACGATAAAAGGCTGCTTCCCGAAACGGGAAGCAGCCTTTTTTAATCTTATCTCATGCTGAATTCACAACCGCAATATAGCTGGTTATAGAATTCATTCTGTTTCAGCAATTCTCCTCGGCGGTTCTGCAAACCGCCCTTTCTCCAGTTCATATCCCACCACTCTACATCCGGGCATCCTTCTACCGCAATATGTCCTGCGGCATCTATCTGCTTGATGTTCTTCCATCTCGATGAAGCCAGCGTGGTGGTAAGCAGATGGAATCCATGTTCCTGGGCATATTTGGCTGCATGGGTCAGACGATATTGGAAACACACCGAGCAGCGGCTTCCCCGCTCCGGTTCCTTCTCCAATCCCCTGATGGTAGCCAACCACTCCTCATGGTCATACTCATCCTCTACATAAGGCACCTGCTGCGCCTCCAGGAATCTCATCAGCTCGTGTTTGCGGATATCGAACTCCTGCTGCGGATAGATATTGCTGTTGCTGAAATACACGGTTGGCTTCATGCCATTGCGAAGCATACACTCTACGATAGCCGATGAACAGGGTGCACAACAGGCATGCAGCAACACCGACTTTCCTTCAGCCTTGCTTCCATCCGGGAGAGTAAGTTTCACGAATTTATATTGTTCTTCTACGGGAATCTTCATTTTACTTTGAACTTTGATTTTTGAACTTTATGATGAGCATTCTTGGCGAATACCTTGCTTATTTCTTATGATAAAAGTGAGCGGAAAAAGCGGGATTTCGCTTTTGGACAAAAAAAACAAATGGAGTACAGTCTCTCGACACCCCCCATTTGCCCAAATATATGCGAAAACTGATGCAAAGATACGATTAATTTTTGAGTTACCAAATTTTTAAGCGATAATTTTTCATCAAAATGAATAAATATCGATTTTTTAACCAAAACTTAACAGTTTGCACCAGTAAATTAACGTTTTTATCCAATTCTTTGGGAACTGTGAGATGTCTGACTACCAGTCTGTTTTCTAACCCAGGTCACGCTTCAGGGTGATGACCGTCATCTCCGGCCAGGCACCCAGTCGGAAAGGGAATGATCCGCCCAATCCGGCAGAAACATAGAGCAGCTGCTTGCCCAGCCAGTATTCTCCACCCCACTCCTTGAAAGCCATGTGGGCAGGAGTGAAGTTACCTATCTTCAACTGTCCGGCATGAGTATGTCCCGCCAGGGTCAGATGAACTCCGGTCTTCTGTACTTCCCTTCTCCAATGGTGCGGATCGTGAGTAAGCACTATCTTGAAAGCATCCTTCGCCACTCCCTTCATCGCCTTCTTCAGGTTACTGCGATTGGTAAACGGAGGCTGCCCGGCATTCTCTACACCGATGATTTCTATCGAAGCCATACCGTGCGATACCGTAAAATGCTCGTTCATCAGCTGATGCCATCCCATCTCATTCTGCAACTGGAAGAGGAGCCGACGGTTCTTTCTCAAGGCACTCAGACTGTGGTTGGTATTATATTCGCAGTAATCGTGATTGCCCCAAACCGAGAAGATACCATCGGGAGCATGCAGTTTCTTCAGATCTTCCACATAAGGTTCCACCTCATCGGCAGCATTGTTCACCAGGTCGCCGGTAAAGAGCATCATCTCCACCCCCTCGGCATTGGCTCTTTCCACCACCTTTCTCACAAAGTCGGCACCCTTCGGAAAGGTACCGAGATGCAGATCCGTGAAATGCAGAATCTTATAGCCATCAAAGTAAGGAGGCAGATCGGCAGAAGAATAAGTCACGTATTTCACCTCCAGTCGCTTCCATCCCTCTACGAATCCATAGAGGAACCATCCCATCACAGCCAGGGCAGGCAGGATGGCGAAGAACCAAGGCATGAAGAATTCGAAGAGGATGAATACCACCTTCGGCATCACAGAGAAAAGGATGAGAGAGAAAAGCACTCTCACCGATGTGCGATGAAACTTGCCCAACTGCAGTCCCACCTCAGCCAGGATGATGAGCAGAGAGGGAATCCACCAGAGGATGGCTAGCGGCAGAGGCCACTCTCCCACTCCGATATGCCACAGCCAGACATCGGGCACCAGTGTCATAGCTCCGATGCCTACTATATACATAAGTGATCTGAAAAACTTCTTGATAACCTTATTCATCTACCTATTTCTATTAAGCTATTCGCTGCTTCCCCAGTCAGGGCGCAACAACTTTCTGCAAAGGTAGTGTAAATTGAAGACACTACAAAATAAATGGGAATCTCAAAATTACATTTAACTTTCTTTTGCCAAATCAGAAGCAAGATTTCGCATCTTCGGGCATTTTATAGACAGAAAGATTTAAAAAGGAAAAGTTATGAGAAAGATCAATTTCAAGAAAATCGGGCTCGCAGTAGCCCTGCTGATGTCAGCATTCACCTTCCAGTCGTGTGATTCTGATGATGATACCAACTGGGATCAGGTTTTACCTAATGCCCTAGTAACTGTCAAACAGAATGCAGATGCCTGCTATCTGCAGTTGGATGACAACACCACATTGCTCGCCAAGAACCTCAAGGCTCCCGTCTTTGATGGCAAGGAGGTTAGAGCACTCGTCAACTATACAGCTACCGATGAGAAGAGCGACAAGTATTCTCAGGTAGTACACGTCAACTGGATTGACAGCATTCTCACCAAGAAGCCAGCACCTTATCTCTCTACTCCGGCAGAGAACGATGCGAAGTATGGCAATGATGAGGTAGATATCGTTCGCGATTGGGTAACAGTAGCCGAGGATGGTTATCTCACTCTCCGCTTCCGTGCTCTCTGGGGCGGTCAGAAGCCACACATCATCAACCTTCTCACCGGTGTGAACCCAGAGAATCCATACGAGGTAGAGCTTCGTCACAATCAGAATGGTGATGCCAAGTATCGTGTAGGCGATGCCCTGGTAGCCTTCAACCTCAACGATGCCCTGCCAGATACCAATGGCAAGACTGTGAAGCTCACCATCCGCTGGAAGTCTAGCAATGGTGACAAGAAGGTGGATTTCAACTACTGTTCGCGCAAGGCAATCAGCAATGCCAAGCAGCTGGACGGCTATAGCCAGACAGGTAAGGCTATAAAGTAAAAGATTGATAAAGTAAAACGCCTATCCCCTGATGCTTCTCTTCAGAGAATCCATCAGGGGATTTTTTATCAGTTTTTGCATTATCTCAACATACTCTTCAATAATTTCATTAGAGCCCCCATTCGATACAAAAATAATTTTTTCTCACGAAACCACAAAAGAAATCCCCCAAAAAATTGCATAAAAGAGAAATATTTCTTATTTTTGCAGCAAATAAAAAGAAAGAACGATGGCAAAGGAAAATATAAGCTTATCAGTAGTCCTTCATGATGATAGCGACTATAAGGACTGGCTCGTAGAACTCAAGGAACGATTCTACAGCCATCGCCTAAAGGCTTCTTGCGCTACTAATGGCTACCTATTAGACTTCTATTGGAAGCTGGGACGAGACATTGAAGCTAAGCAATATACCAACAATTATGGTTCTGGTTTTTATAAGAATCTTAGCCAGGACTTGAAGAAAGAAATGCCGGGGGTGAAGGGATTCTCGCCAACCAACTTGAAGTACATGAGCTACTTTTATAAGCTCTATGCTCCATTGGCTGCAAATCGTCAGCAGCTTGCTGACGATTTTACAGAATGCTTAATTGGATCTGATATCCAACCAGTTGCAGAACAAATCAAAAATCGTCAGCAAGCTGCGGACGATTTCAAATTATTATTTATGATACCATGGGATCATCATTGTCGAATTATATCAAAATGTAAGGGCGATATGGACAAAGCCTTGTTCTTCGTAAGAAAGACTTGGGAGAACAATTGGGGACGTGACGCTCTTCTCAACTGGCTTGATACCGACCTTTATGAGCGTGACGGCAAAGCCATCACAAACTTCCAATCCACGCTCCCTGCTGTGCAGAGTGACTTAGCGCAACAGATAACAAAAGATCCTTATCAGTTGGATTTCCTTAATCTTAGGGAGAAATATGACGAGCGTGACATTGAAAATGAATTGGTGAACAACGTTACACGTTTTCTTTTGGAACTTGGAAAGGGATTTTCCTATATGGGCAGACAATTTCGCTTGGAAGTAGGTCAACAGGAGTTCTTCCCCGATTTGCTTTTTTACAATACCCACCTCCACGCCTATGTGGTCGTTGAGTTAAAAGCCCAGTCATTCCATCCATCGTTCTTGGGGCAACTGAGTTTCTATGTATCTGCCATTAACCATCAGTTCAAGACCAATATAGACAACCCGACCATCGGCTTGCTCATCTGCAAGGACAAAGACAATGTGGTGGCGAAATACGCCTTGGAAAGACGATGCCTCAAAGACATCTAATTACCCATATAAATTTGAGTGGAATATTTGATAATCACTTACGAAACTTCCACATATGGTTCTGGTACGTCCTGAAGGGGCAGAAGCATTAAAAATACAAGAATAATAAAAATGAAGACAAGAGAAGAATACATAGCTCTCATCGCTTCTCATGCCGGAGAACTGCAGAACACCTTCGGCATCACCTCCTTGCGTATCTTTGGCTCTGTTGCAAGAAACGAGCACCACGAAGGCAGCGATGTAGATGTCTATGTAGAAATGCCCCCTAAGTTTTTTCTAGTAGTCCGTCTGAAGGCATACTTGGAAGAACTTCTAGACAACCCTGTTGATATTATCCGGAAGCACCAACACCTCAATCCCTTCCTACTCAAGGAAATCCACAAGGTCTGCGCATCGGTACACTTTATTCCTCCTCGTCTCTACGCCTCCTATGCCACTTGTAATCATTATACAATACCCACAAACCGCCTCCCCCAAAGAAGAGACAGCCCACTATTCCCACTACCTGACAATATGTTTCAGATGGAATTCTTCTTGATACTTTTGGATGAAGAATCATATTGATACCACCACACACAAAAATCAGACACAACAGGTAAAACTTAATTTTAATCGATATTTTCTTCCTATAAAAAAGAAAACATACCAAAGAAAGACCTAGCAGTAACACTAAAATTAATGAAGACATTCTCCCAAAAGTAAATTCTTCATGCCTCAATAACCTAAGGCATAGCGTAAATATGGAAGCAGTAACCAATACAAGACCAACTGCATAACCTATCCAAATCACTTTTCGATTATCTTTAGAATCGAAAAGTGAACCCACGCTCTTCCAATATTTATCCATATCTTTCATAAGCCTAATTTCCGATAATAGTAGTTACTAATCACGATGCTTTGGTTCCGGCTCCGCCACCATTGCCGGCTTTTCTTCCGGCAATTCATACCTCCTGATATGATGATCTTCCAGGAAGATATGGTTCAGTGTAAAGGCTAGCGACTCCAGAGTCTTCTCCCTGACAGCCGGTTTCAGTTCGCATTCCCATATTACAATAGTATGCCATCCCATTTCTGCCAACCGATGCAGCACCTCATGGTCCCTCTCCCGGTTCCTCCTGATTTTATCCTGCCAGAACTGGGTATTCGATTTCGGCACCACGTAATACTTGCATCCTTCATGTCCATGCCAGAAGCATCCATTCACCAGAATGCAGGTACGATACTTTCTGAGCACAATATCCGGTTTTCCCGGCAATCGTGGATGATTGAGCCGATACCTGAATCCTCTAGCCCACAGGAACTTCCTGACAAGAATCTCCGGTTTGGTATCCTTGCCCTTGATTGCCGCCATGTTATTGTGGCGCTGTTCTATGGTCATTTTATCTGGCATACGCTTTATTTATTAAGACATCTTTTTCTAATCTAATCCCCCCATTCGATACAAAATTAATCTTTTCTCATGAAACCACAAAAGAAATTCCCCAAAAACTTGCATAAAAATCACAATGCAAAGATACAACATTCAGAATCCGCCATTCACGGTTTCTCACGTTTACTCACTGATTTTCACGTCTTTTTCTGAAGAAGAGACTTACTTACGGCCCGTAAGAGACTTGCTCAGGATGCCTAAGTGACTTATTTACGAAGCATAAGTGACTTACTTACGATCCGTAAGAGACTTGCTTAGGATGCCTAAGTGACTTATTTAGGATGCAGGAATGAGACTTACTTCCGAGTGACAAGGTGACACCGGTGACAGGCTTTTCTTGAAATCTCTCTCACGTAGGCGGGCGGGAAGCCTTTCTGGAAAATTTTTCCTGCCCGCCCGCGTGAGGAAAGTTTTAGAAAATAGGTGTCACTGCCGTCACCCGTCACCAGAATGGGAGTTTCTGGAAGAGTTCATTTCCTGCCCAAAAAGGTATTTTGTCCAATATACTCATACTATTTTATTCTATTAAAAGAAACTATTCTTATATCAATTGACACCATTAATTGGCTAAATTAATCTTTTTCTCTTGAAAACACAAAAGAAAAAGCTAAAAACTTGCATAAAAGAGAAATATTTCTTATTTTTGCAAGCAGATAAATTTTAGAAACATGACAACAGAAGAACAATATAAAAGTTTTATACTGAATTGCACTACATCACCCAAAAGTGTCAACAACTATAGTGATTTTAAGCGCATTAATGAAACTATTGCCAAAATCAAGGGAGTTGATTCTTTTGATATCTACTCTTGTGTACATTCTAATGAACTACAGGATATTATAGATTCTCTTTATAATAATGAAGATTTCATGCAATATGAGAAGACTGGTAGTAATCAGTATTCTAACGCATTAAAAACATACATGCGTTTTCTATGCGCTAAGGAAATTTTCTCAAACGAAGCAAAAAAGGTAAAGCTCCCTTCAAATCTTACTCTTCAGCAGATTTACTATGGTGCTCCAGGCACAGGTAAATCGAAGACTATCAAGGATTTGACATTTGGTGAAGACGTTATTCGTACTACATTCCATCCAGACTCAGATTACGCCTCTTTTGTTGGTACCTACAAACCTATTACAGAAGAAGTTGTACTCCGAGATTGTAATGGCAAAAAGGTCATTGATGAAGATACCGGAAAGGTTGTAAAGGAAGACAGAATTGCCTATAAGTTCATTCCTCAGGCTTTTCTTGAAGCCTATGTTGAAGCGTGGAAGAAACTTGGTATCAAAAAGGAAGAAAATAGCGATAAAAACTATAATAGAATCCACCCAGCACTTCTAGACACTCCAGAAATTTTCACGAAGAATAAGGCATCAAAGAAGCAATATCTTATCATCGAGGAAATAAACCGAGGAAATTGCGCCCAGATCTTTGGTGACCTATTCCAATTGCTCGACCGCAACGAATATGGTTTTTCTGATTATCCTATCGTTGCAGATAAGGATATGCAGAAATATCTTGAAAAGGAATTTGAAGGATGGGAGATTACGAATAAAGACAAAATCAATCAGCTCTATGGCGAAGCCAATATGGTAAGTCTCATCATGAAGGGAGAGCGCCTTGTTCTGCCTTCAAACCTCTATATTTGGGCTACAATGAACACCAGCGACCAGAGTCTCTTCCCTATTGACTCAGCCTTTAAGCGCCGCTGGGATTGGAAGTATGTGCCTATTCGCGAAGGTCGTGACAAAGAAACCAACGCTCCTCTCAACTGGTACATCAACACGGGTGATAAGCAATACAATTGGTGGTCATTTATCAGCAAGGTTAATAAGCTGATTGGTTCACTTACTAATTCAGAAGACAAGAAGCTCGGCTATTTCTTCTGCAAGGCAAAGGATGGCGAAATCGATGCCGATTTATTCGTAAGCAAGGTTATCTTCTATCTCTGGAATGATGTGTTTAAGGACTATGGTTTCGATGACAAGGACTTTCAGGATGAAGAAGGCAAGATTCTGTCTTTTGATAGATTCTATGAGGATGTTAATGGTGTGACTAACGTCAACGTGGCTAACGTTGAGCTATTCTTAGAGAATTTGGGTGTAGATGAATTCATTTCTGACGATGAAGAAGAATACATAAATGCTAATGAAGATGAAGAGAATGAAGATTCAAGTAATTCAAACATTTCAAGTCCATCTTCAAAAAGGGAAAAATATTCAATAAATAATAGTGGAGCATATCGTAAATGTACAGTTCCTTATGAAGCAATTAAGCTATACTCATTAAGCCACCCTTCTTTACCAGCCTCAACCATCATAAAAATATGGTCAGCACTAAATATCAAACATATTCCTCATCTTATAGAAAGTGAACAGGACTTCGAAAGACGTGAGCAGAACAGCAAAGATGCAAAATTTAGAGATAAGGCTAAAAAAATAACTATAAATAATGAAACAGTTTATATCTCTAATCAATTTAATCCTGAGCGCATTAAAGAGTTTATCCAAAAGGTAAATGCACAAGATTGGGGTATTAATATTAAAGAAATAGACCAATAAAAACATTATGAGAATCCTCATAGAAGAACATCAGTATCAGGCTGAACAGATTAAGGATGTCCTGCACGGTATCGATGCCATGCAGGACATCGATGGCAACGTCAGCGTCAACTACGTTGGGTATTACTACAATACCCAACTAAGCGATTGCGTCTTTATTTTGCCAAAGGTACTGCTGGAAGACACTCCAGATGGAGAAAGAGTTTTTGGCAAATACACCCCAGAATCCATCGTCAACCTGAACCAGAACAACCCTCTTTCTCAACAGGAGAAAGACTTCATCTATGAGTTCTCTGTCTGGATTTACCGCACCATAGAGGTTTACAACAATACCACCAGAAACGGCATTGTCTATCACCAGAAAATAGCGTGCCTCGGTAAAAGTAACAGACAAATCAACAACACATTCCTCGATATCCTGCTGGCTCTCATCGACTTCAACAAGCATAACCAGAATTTTATCTTCTTCATCCTGAAGAACATTCATTCTGGTTACAACCGCATTCATTGGTCTAAGACCATATCTACCACAAGAGCCATAGTCTGCAAAAACAGTCCTGTTTATACCCATCCTGTTAACAGGAAAAAGCAGATAAACTTCGATGAAGAATTACTGATTATTTTCTTTTCCATCCTGAACTATATCAGCGAAAGATATGGTTTTACCAACCATATCAACTGCAATTTCCAGTTAATCACAGGTTATCGTTTCAAGACTTATCTGGATGGATTAGGAAAGACCAGACTCCTCCAGATTAAATACAAGTACTTTTCTGATAAATCATTATATCTCTGGCAGTTGTGCTATGATTTCTTTGACAATGCCAATCGCATGAACATCCAGCAGGAACGCAAGGAGTATCTTCTGGTTAAGAGTTTCAATATCGTTTTCGAAGCCATTATTGATGAACTTCTGGGAGAAAAGAACATCCCAGCTGGTCTGAAAGAACAGGCTGATGGCAAACGCATAGACCATTTGTACACCTACCAGAACCTGATTACAAGCAAAGAGCCAGAGCCTGTTTATTACATCGGTGATAGCAAATATTATAAGCTTGGTCATTCCATCGGAAAGGAATCTGTATATAAGCAGTTTACGTACGCCAGAAATATCATTCAGTGGAATCTGAACCTCTTTATGAATGATGACAAGGACGATGAAGAGCTCCAATACGACAAGCGTAACTTTGGCAACGTACCAAAGCTCCGTGATGACCTTACAGAAGGATATAACATCATTCCGAACTTCTTCATCAGCGCAAAGATGGCAGAGAATCTATCTTTCTCAGACCAGGTATCGTCAACCGACAGGGAACATAAGTGCTTCAATACTCAGCATTTCAATAACCGCCTGTTCGATCGAGACACCCTCCTAGTCTTCCATTACGATGTAAACTTCCTCTATGTCGTATCTCTGTATGCCCGTCATAATGAGCACCAGAAATTCTCGTGGAAGAACAGAGTCCGCAAGATGTTCCGGGATGAAATCCAGAAAATGCTGGATGAAAGATATGAGTTCTATCGCCTTACGCCGAAAGAAGGTACTCAAGTAGAAGAATTCGTCAGCAGACATTTCAGAATGCTTATCGGCAAAATCTTCTCTCCTTCAAAAAATAATGATTATCTGATACTTGCACTCGAAAAGAACCATTCTGATGAGAAGCAAAAAGAAGAGATAACAGATGCAGCCAAGGAGAAATTCTATCTAGAGGAATTTGCCTTATCAGCTAACGACAAGATAGGCTAATGTATTATAAGATGCTTTTCACTACCCCAACATCAAAAGGAGCAAAACTAGATATGGTTCTCCCCCGTTGGAGACCGGAGGAATGATGAAGGCCTATGCAAAAGTGTGTACCCCCCTATATAACAACCCTCTATTATATGTTAAAAACAGGGTATAATATATTATAGTTCAATATCTTATATATTCTCGCACACGCAGCTATACAAAGTTACATATATAGGGGGTTCACGCTCTCTTTCCCCACCAAGGGAAAAACCAACTCATAATTGCTGCTTCTTCCACCTTCTCCAGTTGGCTTTAATATACCTTTGGTTATCAAATCCCTGATATCACGATTGGCGGTGTCTTGAGAGCAATGATTAATCTTATACCATTTGGAAGAATTCAGCTTCCCTTCGAAACCATCAAAAAGTATATTGAAAACCTTGCGCTGACGCTCAAACCAAAGGTGCATCACGGCAGTCTTGACCAATGGATCAAGCGTATTCTCTGTATCAAACCAGTAAAGAAAATCAGACATCATACCTGGTACATTATCGAATATTGCAAGTTTTGCGGAGATTATTTGGCTTATTCTCCGCAAATTTGCGGAGAATAGCAACGGAAAAGATGGGATTGCTGCTTCTACCTCCCTCTCCAGTCGGTCTCAATTCAGAATGCTTGTTTAAAAGTAATCAGGATGTATTATGAAAGGGAAAAGAAACTGCAGTGACCATATTGTAAATATAACTCTGAATTTTATTTCTCTGGTTCAAACAACAGAAAAATGAGGGAAGAAGAGATATTGGCTTTTCCCTTAAGGAAAAATAAAAATATCCTTAAGGGAAAAAATATTTTTCCTTAAGGGAAAGTTTTTCTTTCCTTAAGGGTAGTTTTTTGGTACAGAAACTTTGTAAAGTTATTTACCAAAGCGTTCAAAATCTTCTCGCTACTCCCAAAACCAGACCTACTACTATCGGAATGATAATGGCAAGAAGCTTGTGCTACTTCATGTCATAAAAGAGGCAAATGATGTCGTAAAAGATGTCATAAAAGAGGCAAATGATGTCGTAAAAGGAAAAGCAAATGTCACAAAAGAATTTGCATAAGCTCAACGACAAATCTATAAGTTGATTTCTCAGATGCCTCAAATCAGTGCTGCCCAAATGTCGGAAAACATGGGGATTACAAATCCCCGGTTTTAATGGTCGAACATTTTTCGATAGCGGATTGCAAATCCACAAGGACGCCTGACGGTATATATCAACTTGCTTGTTTATAAATATACTGATCTTTCGCATATAAGGAAGTTATAAAACTTATTTACATTTAAAGAAGCCACACGGAGATTGTCTGTTGATACTGACACAAATCTGGAATTTGGCTCGGTTTGACTCAATTACTCAGTTACTCAATTACTCAGTTTATTTCTAGACCCCTATACTTGGAACTTGGTTATAAACTGAAAGTATATTTTTTATATTATATATTTATAATATATATATAATATACTATCTATACCAGAAGAAACATACGGGCAGAATAAAACTGAGTAATTGAGTAACTGAGTAATTGAGTACGATTTTAGAGGAGTACGGATAGAAGATACGAAATGGCTTAAAGGTTTATTTAATAGTAGTTTAGACTGAATTACTATATTTTTCAAACAACAACTCGATGTTTCTCTCTTCCTTATCTTACGAGTTAGGATTATTAACGTAGTTTCAAATTGAAAGCTGCTGAAAATCGCCCCTTATCACATCTTGAAATTTGGTGGTTCCAGAAAAAAGCCGTATCTTTGCATCGTCATTCAGAGATAAGGAACCAATCGGAAGAGTGACAAAAAAATAAATTATCAACCCTTTAAAAACTGATTGATTATGGGACAAGAAACTAGTAAGTATTGCAAGATTAGCGTACCCCTCAGACGGGTGAGAATGAAGGTAAGAAGCTGTACGATTAAAAGGTGTTACCACTAGGCTCAACAGACGTGCTGACTGCAGTCAGCAGACCTGCCGACTAGGCTCAGCACGTCTGCTGAGCCTAGTGACAGCGTTCAAGAAGATACTTACTTGAACCCCAAAAGATATGTTCTTGAACCCCAAAAGATATATACTTTAACTCCAAAAGATATATTCTTGAACCCAGAAAGAAACATCCTTGCAATCAAGAAGATACATTCTTATAATTAATATCCATAATCGTGGAATAAATACCACACAATTTTACATGTCCTCCATCGACAACCCCTGGAAACCGCCGTTTCCGAAATAGCGGTTTCGAATACAAATATTTCGTCAAGGACAAACCAACTCATAATTGGTACTTCAAGGGAAAAAAAAATTTTCTGAATGAAAAATTTGGTAGTTATTGAATAAAGCTGTAACTTTGCACATCCAAACGGAAGTTCAGAACATCAAGAAAAAGATTAGTAATTAAAAAGCAATATAAACAACCATAGTAAAGCAATGACAATGCACAAGAAACATCATTACCGCGAACTGCTCTCGATAGGTTTTCCTATCATCATCGGACAACTGGGAACCATCATCCTGGGATTCGCCGACACGCTGATGATCGGTCATCACAGCACTCCCGAACTGGCGGCAGCAGGACTGGTAAACAATATCTTCGGTCTCGTTTTTGTATCCTATATGGGATTCACCTACGGCCTCACTCCTATCATCGGCAGACTCTACGGAGAGGAACGTACCGACGTCATCGGCCAGAAGGTGCGCAACTCCTTCCTTGCCAACATGCTGACGGGAGGCATCTTCACCCTTGCCCTCATCCTGCTCTATCTCAACCTGGCACATATCGGACAGCCGGAGGAACTGCTGGAGCTTATCCGCCCTTACTTTCTGGTGAATCTGGCATCGGTGCTCTTCATGGGTATCTTCTATACCATGAAGCAATTCCTTGACGGAATCGGACAGACCAAGGTGGCGATGTGGGCGATGATAGGCGGTAACATCGTGAACATCCTGGGCAACTGGGTGCTCATCTACGGTGTGGCTGGCTTCCCGGAACTGGGATTGCTCGGAGCCGGAATCTCTACCCTGGCAAGTAGAATCCTGATGGCACTGGCGATGGTAGGAATGGTAGTGACCTGCAGGAAATTCAGAACCTACAGTTATGACATTATACATAGTTGCGTAAACAGGAAGGATTTCAAGGAGATGAACCGACTGGGCTGGCCGGTGGCTCTTCAGCTAGGTATGGAATCGGCTGCCTTTACGCTGAGTTGCGTGATGGTAGGCTGGCTCGGCACTATTCCATTGGCAGCTCACCAGGTAATGATTACCATTTCCCAGCTCTTCTACCTCGTACTTTCGGGTATGGCAGCAGCCATGGCCATCCGTGTGAGCCACTTTATGGGTCAGAAAGACTATGCCGCCGTTCGCCTCAATGCCTACGACGGATTCCGACTGAACCTGCTATTCTCGCTCTGCATGGGTCTGCCGGTACTTCTGCTCCGCCACCAGATAGGTGGATGGTTTAATGATAACGTAGAGGTACAGGCGTATGTAGCTACGCTGATTATCCTGATGATGGTTTATCAGTTTGGCGATGGTCTGCAATACACCTTTGCCAATGCGCTTCGAGGCATTGCCTGCGTGAAGCCGATGGTGCTCTATGCCTTCATCGCCTATTTCGTCATCTCATTGCCATTGGGTTATACCCTCGGTTTCCCTTTCGGCATGGGATTGCTGGGCATCTGGATTGCCTTCCCGTTCGGTTTGACCATTGCCGGCGAAATGTATCGGAGAAGATTTGAGAAGGAATTGAAGAAGATAGAAAAGAAATAAATGTACGAAAAAAGGCTCCTGCAAGTGTTGCAGGAGCCTTTTTTATGTTATATGCTATGTTATTGATACTTACTCAGCAACCTGCTCAGCACGATCATCTACGTTCTCACCCTCTGTTGGAGCAAGAGTAGCCTTGAAATCTGTGATACCGTACTTAGCGAGGATGTTGTACCACTGGAGGAGCTTCTTGATGTCGCTGTCGTGTACACGGTCGCGATCGTAGTTAGGAAGAACCTCAGCGAAGTAATCGTGAAGCTCAGCAGCAGGGGCCTTCTTGTAGTTGAAAGAACTTGGCTTGCCCTCTTCCTTCTTGCTTACGCTGTCGAGTACCTCCCACAATGGCACCTCGTCTGCATCTGTGTACATAGCGATGTCACCAAGGCTGGTTACACGGTCTGTAGCGAAAGCTGGCACACGCTTGTGAGTTTCGTCGAGAGTCTCAACGATAAGAGTTCTGTTACCTCTTGATACCAATTTGTAAAGGCCTGGTTTGCCTGCAATTGAAAGAATTGTTTCCATTGTCTATTATAATCTATTTTTATTTTTTAATATGATCAATTATCTGATGGATTGAGCAGATTGAGCAGATGCACTACCTGCGCTTCTACATCGCTCACCCCATCATTCACGATTTCATAATCCGAACGGGCTATCAGCTCTTCCTGCGGCAGCACGGCATCTATCCACTGCTGCGCCTTCTCCTGAGAGATATGATCGCGCTGCATGATGCGCTGCAGGCGAACGGCAACGGGAGCCGAGACACATACCACCTTATCGAAATGGGTACGACGATTGAACCCACTATCAAAGAGGATGGCACTCTCCATCCACTCACAGTCGCTCTGCTCGAAATCACGAGCCACTGCGGGATGCACCACATCGTTTACCGCCTGCTTGTTTGCCTCGCCTGTCAGGATAAACTGGGCAAGCACCGGTTTCTGCAAGATACCATCAGCACTGTACACCTCCTTGCCGACCAACTTCTTCAAGCCCGCCTGCAAGTCAGCATCCTGCCTCATCAACCGCTTAGCCCTGGCATCGCAATCGTAAACCCTGATGCCGTGCTTCTCCAGGATTCTGCACACATAGCTCTTTCCGCTACCTATGCCCCCCGTTATAGCTATCTTCATAACAATGAATTGTAAATTATCAATTATCAATCATCATTGCTGTTCCAGCAGATAATCTACCGTTTCCATTTCCAGCGACGCCTTGCTTACCGAACGAGGCACACTACGCAGCTGCAGGGTACACTTATCTGAAGGATTGGCAGCGATTTCATTATAATCCACTACCACCGTAAACTGGCTAGGCTTGATGGTTCTGAAGAGACTAGCTCCGATGGTGAACTTCACCGACACCTTGGACGGGAAAGTTCTGAGCACCTTATCGGGCGGCATATTGATAGCCGTAATCGGAACATCCACCGTTTCCTCGGTCAGAACATCCGGATACACAGCCAGTCGAACCATATCAGGCATCACCTTCACGCCTCGAATCTTCTTGATGCGCACATTTTCCCGGATGGTATCCTGGAGATTGCGGTAATAGAAAGGTACGATCTCTACAGCCTTGACCTCATCGAGCTGTCGCTTGTTGGCATATACGGTAACCGTAGAAGGAAAAAAATCGGTATGCGCCAGATAATAGCTCTTGCTGGTCGTAATCTTTCCCCTGAACACCACCGGCACCTTCTTGGAAGCACCATAGGTGAAGTAGAAATCAAACTTACCCGGCTTTACCTGCAGGAGTTTGCTCGAACCATAGAGCTGCGAGAGAATCTGCTTCTGGACATCAGCTACCGGAATCACACCCTGTCCCTCTGTTTCATCTGCATAGTTGTTAAACTTGAAATTAAGCGGACGGAAAGCATAGGTTATCAGGGTGAATCCCTTATCACGCACCGTAATACGCACAGTATCAGGCAAATCTCCTGTTATCACCGCATTACGTGGTGTTCCCACCAGGCGCATAGGAATCTTATATTCCCTCTCCATGGTCTCATTGAGCGTCATCATCAACCAGAAGGCGCCACTGAGAGCGAGAAAGAATAAAAAAATCAGAAACTCCTTATTCAGGCCACTGAACAGGAAGTTTCTGACAGCCTTCAATATATTCCGAATACTATGCATCAGAATTCTATGAATAGACTACTGTGCGTTAGGAGTCTGGCTAGCTGCGTCTGCGAAAACGTAACCCTTAGCAACAGTGATGACTACGCCACGTGCAATCTCTACATCTACCGTATTAGCCTGGAGATCTACACGCTTAACAGTGCCATACACACCACCGCCAGTAACCACCTTTGTACCCTCTGCCAAAGAATTCTGGAACTTACGTATCTCTTTCTGCTTCTTCTGCTGAGGACGAATCATGAAGAACCACATGATAGCGAAGATAGCTACCATCATAATGAGGAAACTCATACTGCTACCACCAGCAGCAGCCTGCAATACTAAATTTGTCATGTCTTTATTCTAATTGATTAATGTTGTTTATTCTTGAATATCACTATATATGATCGAAAGTATTCATATATATAATGTACGCGCGTACATTATATATAAGTACTCTCTACATATTAGCCTTCCTTATGTCCATGAGAGCCATGGTGACCACCCTTGCGCTCAGGCAACTTCTTCTGGATCAAGCCACGAGAGATGAGGAAGCGGGCGATGGTATCGAGCATGCCGTTTACATAGCCACCACTGCGAGGAGTACTATAGAGCTTGGCAAGATCAACATACTCATTGATGGTAACCGTAGCAGGAATGCCAGGGAAAGTCATCAACTCGGCAATGGCAATCTGCATGACTACTACATCCATATAAGCCAGGCGGTTGAAATCCCAGTTGCGGCAAGCATCGCCGATATAGTGCTGATAAGCATCGCAGTTGAGCAATGTAGCACGGAAGAGCTTGCGGGCAAAGTCGCGGTCCTCTTCATCCTTATATTCCGGAAGCAATTCCTGATCAGCCTTGCTGGTTGGCTCGAAGCGCTTGATGGTCTTCAGCACGAAGGTATCGATGATATCCTTGTCATCATTCCAATAGAGGCTCTTCTCCTCGAGCAAAGCATCGAGATCATCATTGTTCTGAATGAAGGTCTTGTAAGCACGGCGCCAGAACTCGCGGTCGTATGCATAATCGGTAAGTTCCTCCTCATGATCCTTGGTCATGGAACCGTCAATATAGCTGGCATAGAGATCGCTGGAGACGATGGCAGTATAAATCTTGCGTACTGTTTCGATATCCTCTTCCCAAGAAGACTTCTTCACATCAGCCCAGTCGGCGAGCATCTTGTTCTCTTCCAACTGCACAGCAAATCTATTGTATGCGAATCTTGAAGAAGGCTCAGGAGCACCCTCACGCTGAGCACGAGCCACCTCTACCTCATAGCGCTTCTGTGCCTCCTGGGTGAGAGCTACAATGAGTTGCAACATATAGTTGTACAAGTCATACGACTTAGAAAGAGCAAACAACAGCTCCTTTTCAGCATTATCAATATTATGATTGCTGTTCTGATAGTATGCGTAGGTTAACTGCACAATCTTACGTCTTATCAAATCCCTATTAATCATTCTCTAATAATTTAAAAGATTTATTTATATAATTACCTAAAACAGTGCAAATTTACATATTTAATATATAATATGCAAGAAAAGGGGCAATAATTTCTATTTTTTTAAGGTTAGGAGATGAGTTTTAGATATTTAACGGGCATTTTGGAGAAAATATCGCCCAGAAATTTGCATATTCCAAATAAAAGTAGTAATTTTGCACCCGCTTTACGAGAAACACTCGCGAGGCATGCTTCAAACAAAGCTAATCCGTGTGATGGCGAGTTAAGGCAAAATTATTTTTTTAACAACTTAATTTAGAGTAACACAAATGAAAGAGATTAATGTAACAGGTCAGAAGCGTACAGACCTTGGCAAGAAAGCTTCTAAGTCATTGCGTAAGGAAGGTTTCATCCCATGTAACCTTTATGGTGAGAAGAAGGATGCAAACGGTGCTCCTGAGGCTATGTCATTCGCAGTTCCATTCACTGAGTTGCGTAAGATCATCTACACTCCTCATGTATATGTAATCAACCTCATCATCGACGGTGAGAGCCACACAGCTATCATGAAGGAGATCCAGTTCCACCCAACAACAGATGCTCCTCTGCACGTTGACTTCTACGAGGTGAACGACCAGAAGCCTATCACTATCGGTATCCCAGTTAAGTTGGTAGGTCTTGCACAGGGTGTACGTGATGGTGGTCGTATGAACCTCTCTATCCGTAAGATCAACGTTACAGCTCCTTACCAGGTTATTCCTGAGCACCTCGATATCGACGTTACAGAGTTGAAGATTGGTAAGAGCATCAAGGTAGGTGACCTCTCATTCGAGGGTCTCGAGTTGGCTACAAGCAAGGCTGTTGTAGTTTGCTCTATCAAGATGACACGTAACGCTCAGCTCGCTGCACAGGCTGCTGCTGAGGAGGAGGCTTAATCGATAGTCATCAAAGATTTTACGAACCTGAGTAAAGCATTATCAAACATTGGATAAATATTTGATTTGTGGGCTTGGTAATCCTGGCGACGAATACGCTGATACCAGGCACAACACAGGATTTATGGTATTGGACGCTTTTGCTAAAGCGTCCAATATTCATTTTGAGGATAAGCGATATGGTTTCGTTGCCGAGACTACGCTCAAGGGAAGAAAGATTATCCTGCTGAAGCCTACCACCTTCATGAACCTGAGTGGTAATGCAGTGAGATATTGGCTGAATCAGGAAAAGATTGACCAGAGCCGACTTCTGGTGATCAGCGATGAACTCGCCCTGCCTCTCGGCGCTTTCCGCCTGAAGGCTAACGGAAGCAATGGTGGTCACAACGGATTGGGACATATCCAGCAGCTTATCGGTCAGAACTACGCCCGACTCCGTATGGGTATCGGCAACGATTATCCTCGTGGCGGACAGATAGACTGGGTGCTTGGCAAATATACCGAGGAAGACATGAAGCAGCTTCAGCCTGCCATCGACCTGGGTGTAGAGATCATCAAGAGCTTCGTATTGGCTGGTATCGATATCACCATGAACCAGTACAACAAGCTAGGAAAGAAATAATCATGAAAGAATCTGCAAGAATAGACAAGTGGCTTTGGGCAGCCCGCATTTACAAGACCCGCAGCATTGCTGCCGATGCCTGTAAGAATGGCAGAGTAACTGTAGGCGGCGTAACCCGTAAACCCTCCTTCATCATTAAACGTGGCGACGTGGTGAGCGTGAAGAAAGCCCCTATCACCTACTCTTTTGAGGTACTCGACTGCATAGAGCAGCGTGTAGGAGCCAAAATGCTCTTCGGAGTCTATAAGAACGTGACCGATCCTAAGCAGTATGAACTGCTGGAGATGAGTCGCATCAGCGGATTCGTAGATAGAGCAAGAGGCACAGGTCGCCCAACCAAGAAAGAACGCCGTGCCCTGGATGCCTTCGTTGATCCAGCCATGTTTGGATTTGATGAAGAAGACTGGGACGAAGAAGATTCATAAATAACCAAAAGAGGATATAGCATCAGTTATATCCTCTTTTTCTTTTCTCTAAAAACCGATAGTTTGCAAGAAAATGGGGATAATAATTTCTAAAAACATACGATATGGGAACAAGTATGCTACATTTTGTAATATGATGGAAAATAAAGCTTAAAAAGTTTGGAGCGAATAGAGAAAACCTATATCTTTGCAACCAGTTATTTATGGTATCAGAGTATAAGCTGATTACCAACTTACTCAATCGTGAGTATTAACATACTATTAATTTTATAATTTAGAGATTATGAAAAAATTATTTGTAATGGCAGCTATGGTGCTGTCTTCAGTAGGTGCTTTCGCACAGCAGGCTGCAGGTACAACAACTCTCCAGCCTAAGGTAGGTTTGAACGTTGCTACAATCGGTGATAACGACTGGAAGGCTGGTTTCGCAGCTGGTGCTGAGTTGCAGTATCAGGCATCAAGTAACTTAGGTGTTGCTGTAGGTGCTCTCTATTCTGTACAGGGCTTCAAGGCCAAGGATGTAAAAGTTGCAGGTATGACTTTTGAAGGTGGTAAATGGAACCCAGGCTATATCAATGTACCTATCACATTGAACTATTATCCTGTAGCTGGTCTTGCTCTCAAGGCAGGTTTGCAGCCAGGCTTCCTGGTAAACAAGGATGATGCAGAAGACGTTAAGACCGTAGATCTCTCTATCCCTGTAGGTCTCTCTTACGAGTACCAGAACATTGTTTTCGATGCTCGTTACAACATCGGTGTAACTAAGATTGCAGATAACGTTGATCACTACAACAACGTAATCCAGATTACTGTAGGTTACAAGTTCACTCTCTAATCAAGAAAATGAAAAATAGCGCTTCACCTCGCTATTTAACATAGAAAGAATAATCCCCGCTCCTCATCAAGAAGAGCGGGGATTTCTTTTGTCATACCTATTTGAATTTTATCCTGAAAATCTATCTTTATCCAAACATTCCGTTAGAACATTCTACCAGGACCACCTCCAGGACGACCACCATTGAATGGACGACCACGGAAGTCAGGACGACCACCAGGTCCTCCATCAGGACCACCCTGACGTGCCTGCTTGCCTCCGAAGAGATTCAAGCGATATACCACATGAAGCATCGCATAGCTGTTGATGGCATTATACTCGGTATCTGTACGGGATGTAGCCGAGATGGCACGAGAGAAGGTACTCTGCTGACGAAGGATATCGTAGAACTGAAGCATCACGGTCAGCGGCTTGCCCTTCAGGAAACTCTGAGAGAGCTGCGCATTCCATACCAACTCATCGGTGTTCATGCTGCTGTCATTATAGCCACGGCGACTGCTGATAGAGAGGCTTGAGTTCAAGCTGGTTCCCCAAGGAGCTGTAAGCGTCATGCTTGGTCCATAAGAGAACTGCCAGGTATCAAGGTTGCTGTTTGGCTGCAACTTGTTCTTGGCATGGTTATAATTCAATGTTCCATCGAGCGAGAGCTCCAACCAGTCGTTGCGATAGCTGAAAGAGAGGCGCTCTCTCCAAGTGGTGCTTCGGGTGGTATTCTTCTGGGAATCTGACTGCTTGTCGAGACTCAGATAGCTCACGTAGTTGTTGTAACCCAAATTGGTATCGGTATTCAGGTTCCAGACTCCGGCACTGTCGATAGAGCAGTTGAACATGAAGGCTCCCATCACATTCCAGTTACCATTGATATTCTCCGGACGAGTAATTCTTCCACCAGTCGTCTCATCGTATGTCACCTTGTTACTAATGCTATTGTTGGTGGTAGAGAAGTTGATGAAAGTCATAATACCCTTGTTGTGGTTCTGCACGAAGTTGTTGTAGAACAATCGGAAGTTCTGGGTGAACGATGGCTTCAAGCCAGGGTTACCCATCGAGATGTTCAGCGGGTCGCTGTTATCTGTGATGTCAAGCAACTGAGAGATGCTTGGCTGCGAGGTAGTACCACGATAGTTCACACGCAGGTTGCTCATCTTTGAGAAGCGATAGCGGAAATCGAGGGTTGGACTCACATTCACCACGTTGCGAACAGTATCTACATGCACTCCCTGATAATCCTGGATATACTTAGACTGCTGTGGCTGAACCATCACTCCGAAGTTCAGGTTGTACTTCTGACGGATGAATCGCATCATCACCTGGATATCATGGTTGTAGTTGCGATACTCTGAGAAACGGCTCTGATCATCATCCTTGTAATCTTCGAGATGACCGGCAAACGGATTCAGATAGCTGTCCCAACCACGGTACTCCTGATCTCCTGTCATCGCATACTTGCTGAAATCGTAGGTGCTGCGGTCGCTCTTGGAGTAGCTGTAAGTAAACTTATAGCTGAACTGCAGGAAGGTTGCCTTCCAGAGTGGCTCACTATAGGTCAACTGTCCCGCATAACTGTAATTCTTCGAAGGAGTCAGGTTATAGCGGTTGGTCTGATAAGTAGAATCCTTACCCTCTGCCGTCTGTACGAGATAGAGCTTGGCATTGTTGAGCGAGATGCTCTTGCTGTCCTTATCCGTATATTTGGCATCCACACGGAAGGTGATGTTACGTCCCTTGTTGCCCAACTTGCGGTTGATCTGCAACATACCGTTGATATTGTTATTATCAGAATAGGTGATGCCATTGGTCAACTGGCTGTTCACCATAGCCTCCGCCTTGTCCAACTCTTCGATTCCTTCCTCAGAAAGAGGGTCTTTGGAGGTAATGGTATAAGGATCCTTGTTATAGGAAGCCGACTGGCTGCCACTCAATCCATCGCTGGTACTCCAGGAGATGGAAGGACGGAAGAGGATATTGGTCATGGAATCAGGCATCCACTCCAATCGGATGTTGCCATTCCAGCTGTTGCTGCGGGAGAAATTCTGGCTCAAGCTATTGCTGAAAGAACCGCTGCTACCCATGAAGTTCTCGCTGGAACGGCTGCTCCATACATCGCCATCGCTGTGGTTCCAGCGGAGGGAAGTATTGAACTTGAACTTGTTCTTCAACTCATAGTTGTAGTTGGCAGCTATCATCTTGCTGGCATTCAAGCCATTGGCACCGCCGAATCCTCTACCGGGTCCACCGCCACCGAATCCACGGTCGCTGGTATTATTGGCATTGGCAAAGAGCATGAATCGGTTGTTGTCATTGAAATAACCACCCATACCACGCATATTGTAGCGGCTCTTGTTACCTACACCCAGGTCGATGTTGGAAATCAAGCCCTTGTTCATACCCTTCTTCACCCCGAAGTCGAGCACGGTCTGTTCCTCGCCATCATCAATACCTGTTACCTTAGAGAGATCACTCTTCTCATCGTAAGCCTTGATCTTGTCGATGATGCTGGTAGGCAGGTTCTTCAGGGCAGTCTTGGTATCGCCCGTCATAAACTCCTTGCCATCCACGAGAATCTTCTTCACTTCCTTACCATTAATCTTGATGGTACCATCGTCGCTAACCTCAGCACCCGGCAGGCGCTTCACCAGCTCCTCAACCACCGAACCTTCCGGTGTGCGGTAAGCAGCCGAGTTATATACGAAGGTATCCTCCTTCAGGTTCACCTTCTGAGCCATGGCGGTTACCACGGCGCCCTTCAGCATGATGGCATCTGCACCGAGAACCACATTGCCCATCGCCAGATTCTTGTCATCAGAAATCTCGACACGCTTTACGGTAGTCTTGTAACCTACACTCGACATTTTAAGTAAATACTTGCCATTGGCAGGAGCCTTGATATGAAAGAGGCCCTGCTCATTGCTGAGAGCACCCGACACATAAGTACTGTCGGATTTGAGTAACTGAATCGTTACCTGTTCTACGGGATCCTTGGTGTCACGGTCGGTAATCGCACCGGTAATCAAGCGATCCTGCGCAAAAGATGCCATGGTTACGAACACCAGAAGCATCATCAGAATAGATCTTTTCATTAATTATAGACGTTATTATTATTCCTTACTTATATATTTTTGACTTACTTACATGATTAGACCCGATAAAAGCACAATTGTAAAAAAACAGATGCTCTTTTTGGGGCATTCTGCTTCTTTTGACGCATAAAATATATCAAGGTTTAAACTTTTATAGATAAAAAAGTGCTTTTTATTTTGTTTTGTCTCTGATTTAACGTACCTTTGCAAGCGAATTTACAATGAGTTGCCCACAAAAGGAGACTCAGAAAGTCAGTTTCTTTTAAAAGTATATATGTTATGAATCAGAGAGTAATCATATCAACCCATCTGGAGAACGAACTGGTAAGCGCTCTCTCAGAATGCGAGCACGACAAGCTGTTTGTGCTTACAGATACTACCACACAAGAAATGTGCCTTCCGGTTTTGCAGAAATTCTACTGCATGAAGGAAGCCAAGGTGATAACGATTCCGGCTAGCGACAGTCATAAGGACATCGAAAGCCTGATGATGGTATGGAAGGGACTGCAGGAAGGTGGCGCTTCACGTCACTCATGCATGATCAACCTCGGAGGCGGTATGGTAACCGACCTCGGCGGTTTTGCTGCCAGCACCTTCAAGCGCGGCATCAACTTCATCAATATCCCTACTACCCTGCTGGCGATGGTAGATGCATCTGTGGGTGGAAAGACCGGCATCAACTTTGGAGGTTTGAAGAATGAGGTAGGTGTTTTCAACGATTCTAAGTTCGTGATTCTCGACACCGAGTTCCTGAAGACCCTGGATGCCGAGAACATCTGTTCGGGTTATGCCGAGATGCTGAAGCACGGCTTGATTTCTACCGAGGCGATGTGGGAAGAGCTGGTAAGCTTCGACCTTGCCACCCCAGACCTGAAGCAGTTGCAGCGCATGGTGGGCGACAGCGTGAAGGTAAAGGAGCGCATCGTAGAGCAGGATCCTCATGAGAAGGGCATCCGCAAGGCTTTGAATCTGGGACATACCTTCGGTCATGCCTTCGAGAGCTGGGCGCTGAAGCGCAAGCCAATCCTTCATGGTTATGCCGTGGCATTCGGTCTCATCCCTGAGCTTTATCTCAGTGTGGCAAAGACAGGATTCCCAACAGAGAAGATGCGCCAGACCGTGACCTTCATCAAGGAGAACTACGGTACGCTGAATATCACCTGCGATGACTACGACGAGCTGATTGAGCTGATGCAGCACGACAAGAAGAACCAGAATGGCATCATCAACTTCACCATGCTGGGAGCCATCGGAGACATCCGCATCAACCAGACCGCTACAACAGAAGAAATCAAGGAAGCACTCGACTTCTTCAGAGAAGGATAATATAATATGGCGGGCTATCAACCCGCCATTATTGTATCTTTATGCCAAACAGCAGCGCTTCGGCTTTCCGGTTTCGGTAAGCGGAAGATGATCTACATATCGGAATTCCCTTGGAATCCAATATTTATGACTTTTAGATTCAGATGATTTGTTTGAATCATCTGATTTACCAGATAAGAGGCGGCGGATAGTCGCCTCTACTTTTTTGAGATCCTCATCCTCTGTCAGGAGAACGGCGATTTCTCCAAACTTCTCATCTTTCTTCTTGGCAAGCATGAAGGGTTTTTCAAGATAGGGCTTCAAGAGAGCCTCCACTTCTTCTATCTGAATCTTGATACCACCACTGCAGATCACATTATCTTTCCTGCCCTTGATGCGGAAACGAGTTTTTTCCACCTTATTATATATATAGGATTCTATTTCCACAATATCATTCGTTACCAGGGTTTCGGCACAGACAAGAGGGGCATCAATGACGAGACATCCTTCATCAGTCTGACTGATTTTCACGCTATCAAAAGGCTGATACCATTCGCTAGCCTCAGCGCCATTGATTCTTCGCAAGGCGATATGAGATAAGGTTTCGGTCATGCCGTAGGTACTCCAGATAGCGATATTGCCAGGAAGAGCCTGGAGTTCCTTTTCCAAGGATGCATCGATGGCTCCACCTCCGATAATCAGATGACGGATATGAGTAAGTCGCTCCCGCTCCTCAGGAACCTGCAGGGTGTTATACACCTGCATCGGAACCATGGCGGCAAAAGTGATTTCCCCATTTACATCTTTTCCATTTACATCTTTCAAATCTATATTCTTCAGCGGATGACCACTAGGAGAAACAGAAATAAGATGGAGATGGCGCTCAATACTGCGCACCACCACCATCTTACCTGCGATATAATCAAGCGACATACAGAGCAAAGCGCTATCACCAGGCTTCAATCCCAGGAAATCACAAGTAATGCGGGCGGAGTTGAGCATTCGCTTCTTCTCCACCATCATCGGCTTGGGTTTTCCCGTGGAGCCACTGGTATGCACCAGCACCCGGTCGCTATCGTTATTCCATTCAGAAAAGAAATCTTCTAAAGTCATAATTTAAATTATACCCTGCTTAGCGGATTACAAATCCGCAATAGTTACCCAATGATGCGGCGGATTGCAAATCCGCCGAAACAAATAGGGGTAAAATATTATATTATTTTACAACAAAGAGTTTATCACCCCGGATTTCCAATGGCATTGGGATATTATCAGTAAAGAGCTGACCGGTGCCTAAGCCCTGAGGCATCTCTACATTCGGACCATATACCTTGGCTGCATAATGTGCGATGGCATTCAGCCCGATGTTACTCTCCAATGCCGAGGTAATCCAACTGCCAATACCACGCTGGTTGGCCAACTGGATCCACTCGTTGCAACCATAGATTCCACCATGGAGCGAAGGCTTCAGGATGATATACTGTGGACGAATGGTATCGAGCAATGCCTCCTTCATACTTCTGACATTCACACCAATCAACTCCTCATCCAGGGCGATAGGAAGCGGAGTTTCTCTACAGAGCTGCGCCATCTTAGGCCACTGATGCTGCTTGATAGGCTGCTCAATGGAATGGATATCATACTTAGCCAAAGCCTCCAACTGGCTCATGGCATTCTCCGGCAGAAAACCACCATTGGCATCCACTCTCAGTTCTACCTGTTCCTGGGTATAGACATCACGAATGCGCTTGATGAGATCGAGTTCCTTGAAGAAATCAATGGCACCAATCTTCAGTTTCACACAATGGAAACCCGCCTGGAGCTTCTCCTCCAGTCGTGCCAACATCTCCTCATAAGTACCCATCCACACAAGTCCGTTGATGGTGATACCCTCTTCTCCTTTTCCGAAAGGAGAGTCGAAGAGATCTACCAGGTTCTCCATTCCTGCAGGAACAGAGACACTCAAGCCCTGCTTTCTGGCTGCATCAAAGAGAGAGGCGAAAGCGGTTTCGAGTCCAAAGGTGATGCTAGGGTAAGCACGAATCATATCGTATGGGATGCGTCCCATCTGCTCCACCATCTGACATACCTGTCGAAGGGTGACAGCATATTCCGGTTTGGCATCGCAACTGAGATCAGGGAGCGTAGCACACTCACCCACTCCCTCCACTCCCGGCAATTCATCCGATGTAAGGGTGAGATAATAACTGTGTCTCGTGGTATATACGCCACGAGACGTGCCTGCCGGCTGCTTGAAGTGGAGCGTGCGCTCCGAGATGTCTATCTTATACATTCTTTATATCTATATATCAATACAATTGAATTCTTCACTCTTCGTTCTTCACTCTTCACTTAACTTACTTTTTCTGTTTCAAGTCGTACAAGTCTTTGCGACGGTCACGAAGATTTCGAACGGCACCGTAGGTATGAAGCTCATTCAAGAGATTCAAGTCAACATCTGATACAAGAATCATCTCGGTATTAGGTGTTGCCTCCGAACGCTTGCCATCGTTAGGGAAGGCAAAGTCGCAAGGAGTGAATACGGCACTCTGAGCATACTGGATATCCATGTTGTGAACACGTGGCAGGTTACCCACACTACCTGCAATGGCTACATAGCATTCATTCTCAATAGCACGTGCCTGGGCACAGACTCTTACTCTAGAGTAAGCATTCTGCGTATCGGTCATAAATGGAACGAAGAGGATCTGCATACCATCCTCTGCCATCAGACGGGAAAGTTCAGGGAACTCCACATCATAGCAGATCACGATACCAATCTTACCACAATCAGTATCAAAGGTCTGGATATGGCTACCGCCGCTCAAACCCCAGCACTTCTGCTCATCAGGAGTTACGTGAATCTTCTCGTACATATCCACGCTACCATCTCTACGGCAAAGGAAACCGACATTGTAGAGGGAATCATCCTTGAGATAAGGCATACTACCCGTGATGATATTGATGTTGTAGCTGATGGCAAGTTCACGGAATCGGTCACGGATCTCATCGGTATATTGAGCCATCATGCGGATGCTCTGTGCCTCACCCAAATCGTTGAATCTCGCCATCAATGGCGCATTGAAATACTCTGGGAAGAGGATGAAATCGCTCTTATAGTCGCTCACGGAATCCACGAAGAACTCTACCTGCTCAAAAAGGTCGTCCACCGAAGCGTATGGACGCATCTGCCACTGTACCAAGCCGATTCTCACGGTTGGCTTTCTATCTACATAAGAATCCGTAGGTGGCTGATAGTAGATGTTATCCCACTGCAAGAGGGTTGCGCAGTGTTCGCTCTCCTCATCACTAGGAAGATAGTTGCGGATGACACGGCGAACGTGGAAGTCGTTTGAAAGCTGGAAGGTAAGAACCGGGTCGTAAATCTCACGGTTTCTTACGTGCTCGATGTACTCCTTAGGGCGCATTTTGTCGGCATACTTATGATAGTTTGGAATACGACCACCAAACATGATCGCCTTCAGGTTGAGCTTCTCGCAGAGTTCCTTGCGATACTCATACATACGGCGAGCCAATCGCAGGCCACGATAGTCTGGGTGGATAAACACCTCGATGCCGTAAAGGATGTTTCCATTAGGATCGTGGGTATTGAAGGTCTCATTACCCGTAACCTGAGCATAGGTATGATCGCCTTTCACCATATTATAGTTGACGATGATAGAGAGGGCACAGCCCACGATCTTATCATCCACGATGATAACCACCTGTCCCTCAGGGAAGATAGTAATGAGTTTCTTAATCTGTTCTTTTGTCCAGAATACATCTGAGTCAGCGTAAATACGCTTAAACGACTTGGCGAGCTGGTCATAATCCTCCATGTGGAGGTTGCGCATGCTCACCTTTTCGATTTTTCGAGTTGGTTCCATAACAACTGTATTTTTATTATTATCTAAATCCGGGTGCAAAGATACAGCAAATTATAGATACGACAAAGAGTTTTCGCAAATAATTGATATTTACGAAAACTCTTTTCATATATTTTGCTGTAAGAAAGCCTTTTGGCTTAGAATTTAACGCAAAAACTTGGCATCTTCCTGCGGTATTGCCTCGTCATGATCATCGAGATAGAGCAACTTTACCGGATGATATTTATCACTTGCCACCGAGTATTCATCCTGACGATAATGGGTCTGAATGCCACCGATGCCCAACATGGTATGAAAAGCCGAAAGACTACTCTGTACCTGTTTTGACCGATTTTCTCCCAATGCCTTCAATATATCCGGATATTGTTTACTGAAGCCTTCAGAAGTCCAGATGATGAAAGGCACATGCAGTTCGTAATCCGAAGCCTTCGGGGCAGCATGAAGGAAGAGGCAGCGCTCATCATCGAAAATATTCTCTCCATGATCGCTGGTATAGAGCATCGCTGATATAGGCTGACCATATACCCCATCCGTCTTAGTCTGTATCCCCTCCCATTTCTGCAGACGTTCAATGATACCATGCAGGATATAATCGGTATATCGGATGGTATTATCATAGGCATTCAGGAGGTCACGCCGATTCTCCGACTTTGCCTCACTCCTGCTATCGGGCTTGAAATAAGCGAAACTACGGGGATAACGCTCCTGATAATTGAAGTGGGAACCATAGGTATGAAGAACGACGAAGAGCTTGCGATAACGGTAATGGGCAGACGAGGAAGCATCAGCCTTGGGCAATATCTCATCCAGTTTCTGCAACAAATCCTCATCATAGTGACTGCCCTGGGCAGATTCTTCCTTCTTCAGAAAGTAATGCTCATCAGCCTGTTCTCCCAGAAAATCGATAAACGAATGATTGGGCAACTGGTTGCTGATAAACACAGTATGGAATCCGGCTTCCTTAAAGGCCGCCAGAATGCCTTTCTCATGAAAAAGGCGCTCAAAATCCTCTGCCGATGCAGCAGACAGAAGCATCGGAACACTCTTATGAGTGGTATTGCTCTGCGTTGTCACATTCGGGAAAGCTTTGATACCCTGCGTTTTGGAGAGCAGTGGATTGGTATCACGAGGATAGCCATAGAGACTGAAGTTATGGGCACGAGCCGTCTCTCCCACTACCATCACATACACCTCAGGAGTTTCCACATCGTGCTCGCTCCGGGCATCAAACCGGAAGTTACGGCTTGCCTCCTTGTAATTCTCCGATGCCGCATTGCGCTCGAAAGCCAAATAGAAATTGTAGCAGACGTTGACAGGATAGAGCTGATTGCGCATCCGGTAATCATCCACCACCACATAGCATGCCAGCAGACAGAAGAGGCCGATAGCCCCCACCTCCATCAGCCATTTGCGAACATGATGCTGAAAAGAGACAGATATCTGATGCTTCTTCCTGATATGGATGACAGCCAGAATGAGCAAGGGAAGATAAATCACAAAAACACCTACCACGGCAGGTACCAGATTGTCCAGCAGTTCCATCACCTCTCCTGGATTGGTAGTCACGAGATTCAGGAACATATCCACCGCTATCACTCCTGTACCGAAGAGATAGAGCAACACCAGCTGGAAGGCTGCGAAAAAGACAAAGAGAAATGCCCACCATACCATCTTGCCCGGACATCTAACTACGGAAAAGAACCACATATACAGAGCCAGAGGCAACAGCACATTGGCTGCGCCCGCCCAGAAAGACAATCTTTCGGTAAAGCACAGGGCGATGTTGGGCAGCAGCAATGCCACCACCGCATACCAGTAAAGGAAGGTACCCGAAGACACCTTATTATATATAGTATTACATATAGAATGATTCATAGACTACACCTTATTATATATATAGAGCATATCGTGAAAAGAATTCATAAGCATATCGTGAAAGCATCGTGAATGCATCATGAAAAAGTCTCATCAAAATGCCTCGTTGATATTGAAGAGGAAGCCAGACTGTCCCGACTTTCCAAATCCATAATCCAATCGTACATTCACATTCTTCTTGAACTCCCAGCGATAGCCTACTCCCGCATTCGGCAGAATCTGTCTGCTTCGCAACGCAGAGAACTTAGGGAAAACTGTACCTGCTCCAGCCCAGACCACAATACCATTTCGCTTCCAGACATGCTGGCGCAGCTCCACCGTAGCCTCCAGGGAATGCTTGTCACGATAGCGGCCCTCGTAATAGCCGCGCATCGAACTGGTACCTCCCAGTTCCGCCATCATACCCCATGAAGGATTGCCGAAATTGAGATTGGCTCCGAAATCCTCGGCAAGAATCGTTCCCTTGCCCAGTCGCTGATAGGCATCAAAACGGAAGTGAGTCGTACTAAAGGCATAATCATTACCCATAAATTTTGGTCGGAACATCTGCTTCAGATTCAGATAGATACCCCGGTGCGGATTGGTAAGATTATCCCGGTTGTCATAAACCAGAGATACGCCCGCTCCTACATTCCAGGTATGCTTATCCATCCCCTGCAGCAATTCCGGGCGCTCTATCTGCTTACCTATCACATAGTCGTAAGCTGCCATCGGTCCCACATAGAAGTTATCGGCTACCCTGAACAGAAAACTGGCTTCTGCCTGAGCCTGCCAACGCTTCATATCACTCTTGTTGTCATCGTTATCGCCCATCTCGTAACCGATTCCCCAGAAATCGGAAGGGAATGAATAGAAATAGAGATGATAATCAATGCGGTAACGACCGGCAGGAGCTATATGATTACCCCGAACACCCAACATATAGAAGCCCACCGAACTGACATCACCGAAAAGCGATACATTGGAAGGCGGCAAGATGCTATCGTTAGGATCGGTGCGGTAAAGTCCTGCAGCCACCATTCCCAGACCAAACTTGGTATCAGAAGCATAGTGAGGACCTCCAATTACGCTGAAGTCGAACCGCTTATGCTGCTTGTTCTTGTTGGCATCATTGAAGTAGTCAAGGAATCGCGTCATCCACGATTTCTTGACCTGCTGGGCTGTATCCACCTTCTCTGAAGAGAGAGTATCTGAAGAAATTGGCTCCGAGGCATAGCTGCTCAATGCCATCATCGCAAAAAGTATGATTAGAATATGCTTCATAAAGTCAATATTTTCCTGTTGATTCTTTTTTCGTCATTTACTAATAAACCAGTGACGCATTATTAATATACCAGTGACACATTATCTATCCACAAGGTGTTGCCTGGTGTTCCGATATAGGCACCGCCATCCGAAGAAGAGAACTGGAGAATGAGATGAGTAGGCGTTTCATCGGCAGCAGCCCATCCCACTTCTCTTACGGGCACACTCTTACCCTTGCTGTTGCGGGCATAATCGGTAGAACGGAGTCCCATCGTTGCGGCATGGTAGCCAGCCATGTGACGGATATCACCATAGTGGATGGTATAGGTTGCATCTTCCACCCATCCATTCGTACTCTTGCCGTATCGTACCACCATCGTACCCACTCGCTTGGCTGTGATATTACCCTTGGCATCCTCGTGACGCTTCTGAAGATAGAGCACCACGATGGCATGGTCTCTTCCAGCCACAGTAGAGGCACCACTGAATCCATTCTGTTTGATACGGTTGGCAACATTAAGAAGGGAGGTCTTGTAATCGAAACGCAAAGCCTTAGGACGAGCCGTAAACGGAATACCCCAGTTGATAGCCTTTGGACCATCCTTGGTACTGGTGATCGGTTCACGAACATTTCCCAGGAAAAGGGAACCAGCTGCAAGTACCTTGATATTGATAAGTCCCAACACCTTTACCTTTTCTATATGAGTCTCCAATTTAGCGCAATAGCCACTGCCGTGCCTGTCGCGATAAACCGAATTATTGGTCTTGTAAATGCCGGAAACATGCGCCAAGACATTGGATGAGCCCCAAGGAGACCCACCCTTATTGGTATATGGAGTATTGCCATGGATAGTCATATTAGGTCCTACGGCATAAACGGTTTTCTGATTACCACCAATGATAGCCGACTCTTTGATATTTCTGATTACCCAGTGGTCCATGTTTCCATATTTCAGAGGAACCACTTTTTCCTGTCCCTGCATAGGAAGGCATGACAAAATAGCAAGCGCTAATGCAATGCCAAAAATTACTTGTTTTTTCATATCTATTACTTTTATCTTTCTAGATGCTGCAAAGATAGAAAAACTTTTCGTACTTTCGGGTTTTCAAAGTACTAAAAAATGAAATATTAAGAAATAATAATATATTTAGGGGATTTTAATCGATGAAAAACAAAAAAAGCCCCGCAAGAGCAAAAGCTTGGGATAGTGAAAGCTTTTGCTCTTACAGGGTGTCTATTAACGGTTAGAATACATGTTGTCATAGTACTTCTGGTAATCGCCAGAGGTAACGTTGTCCATCCATTCCTGGTTCTCGAGATACCATTTTACGGTCTCCTCGATACCCTCCTCAAACTGAAGAGATGGCTCCCAACCGAGTTCCTTCTGAAGCTTGCGAGAGTCGATGGCGTAACGCATATCGTGACCCTTTCTGTCAGTTACGTAAGTGATGAGATCCATATCCTCGCCTTCCTTTCTGCCGAGCAAACGGTCAACGGTCTTGATTACCACCTTGATGATATCGATGTTCTTCCACTCGTTGAAACCGCCGATGTTGTAAGTCTCGGCAATCTTACCCTTGTGGAAAATCATATCGATGGCACGGGCATGATCCACTACATACAACCAGTCGCGCACATTCTCACCCTTACCATATACTGGCAATGGCTTGCGATGACGGATGTTGTTGATGAACAACGGAATCAACTTCTCAGGGAACTGGTATGGACCGTAGTTGTTAGAGCAGTTGGTTACGATGGTTGGCATACCGTATGTATCGTGGAAAGCACGGACGAAGTGGTCTGAGCTAGCCTTGGATGCAGAGTATGGAGAGTGAGGATTGTACTTGGTAGTCTCCAGGAAGAACTCCTCGCCGTAAGCCTCGTGGTTCTTACCGCTGGAAGCCTTGGTGGTGAAAGGAGCAGGAATACCCTCAGGATGAGTCATCTGCAATGCACCGTAAACCTCATCGGTAGAGATGTGGTAGAAACGCTTGCCCTCATATCCCTCAGGAAGACTCTCCCAGTAAATCTTTGCCGCCTGGAGCAGAGACAGGGTACCCATCACGTTGGTCTGAGCAAAAGTGAATGGATCCTTGATACTTCTATCTACATGGCTCTCGGCAGCGAGATGGATGATGCCATCCACCTTGTAGTCCTGCATCAACTTCAACATCTGGTCGAAATCACAGATATCACCCTTAACGAAAGTATAGTTAGGCTTTTCCTCAATGTCCTTGAGGTTAGCCAGATTACCTGCGTATGTCAACTTATCGAGGTTAATGATGTGATACTCAGGATATTTGTTCACGAAAAGTCTTACTACGTGTGAGCCGATGAAACCAGCACCGCCCGTGATAATGATATTCTTCATTTCAATTCTTTTTTATATTATAATTATTTTGCTTCCGCCAATTCGGCGATACATTTCTTCAAACTGTCTGTCCAGTATGGCACCTTGAAACCGAAGGTCTGCTTCAGCTTGCTCTTGTCGAGCACAGAGAAGTGAGGACGCTTCACTGGGCTTGGGAATTCCTCACTGTAGCAAGGTTGGATATCGCAAGTATTTCCGCTGAGCTCGCAGATAATCTTGGCAAAATCGAACCAGGAACATACACCCTCGTTAGAGAAATGATAGATACCAGTCTTGTCGAGCTGGTTGGTTTCGATGATATGAGTGATGACTGTAGCCAGATCGCCGGCATAGGTAGGAGTACCCACCTGGTCGAATACCACCTTCAGGGTGTCGTGACTTGCCGTGAGGTTCTGCATCGTCTTCACGAAGTTCTTACCCCACTGAGAGTAGAGCCATGCTGTGCGGATGATGATGTGCTTGCAGCCGGTAGCCTCGATGCTTTTTTCTCCGGCGAGCTTGGTCTTGCCATAGACACCGAGCGGATTGGTTTCCCAGTCTTCCTTGCAAGGGATGTTCTTGTCGCCCTGGAACACATAGTCTGTGCTCACATGAATCAGGGTTCCATCCACTTCCTTCATCGCCTGAGCCAAGTTGCCTGCTGCCGTATTGTTGAGCAGGTTGGCGAGGTCGAAATCGCTCTCCGCCTTATCCACGTTGGTATAGGCAGCGCAGTTAACGATAACCTGGATATCATTTTCCTTCACCTTTTCGCGGATAGCGTCGAGGTTAGTGATGTCCAATTTCTCATAGCCTTCAGCCACATCGGTGAAGACAAACTTGTGATTGCTGTTTTTGGCGCAAATCTGCATTTCATGGCCAAGCTGACCATTAGCGCCTGTAACTAATATATTCATATTTTGCTGTGATACTAGTTAATGATAATACATTATATATATAAAATATGTGGCAAAGATAATGAATTATTCCGAGCTACACAACTTTTATGAAGACAAAAAGATTCATAGTAACATAAATTATACTTTTAGGAAGTACAACCCTATAAAAACAAAAAGCCCGCCGCCTTCTTTCACAAGAAAACGACGAGTCTTTCCTAAACATAATAGTAAAGCATTGCTGCTTTTTTGAAAGCAAATAGATTCAATCAAGCAGGCTTCCTATTTCAATCAATCTTTCCCCTAAGAAACTAATACTGTTATTTAAATCAACATACTAAATCAACAAAAGGAATATTTATATACCTTTAAACTTTAGAAGACTTGAAGTGGTTTTTAAACCAAAGTCATTTTTACTGCTTTTTTGAATTCCGCTGCAAAGATACGTACTTTTTTGGCTATCTGTACACCCTAGTAGGCGTATAGTAAATAAAGCGTAGATTTACCAGGTATATAACCGACCGATTATCAGTATTTTAACCCATTTAAGTATTTTTATCAAAGTAAATGCTTTTATTAGGAATCTTTTCTATATCTTTGCAGCGTAAACAATAAAAATCGTACAAAAGGATAAAAATAGTATAGAAAATGAAGCAGTACATACTTTTATTATTCATCATGATACCACTTCTCTCCTATGGCAAGACCGATATGGAAAAGCTATTGGAGCGGGTTGACCATGCTATCGAAATGGACAGCTACTACCAGCAACAGAAAGAGAAGGAGCTCAAACGACTGAGACGACAGGCAGGCGATGCAATCACTGCCGAAGAAAGGTTATGCTACCTCGACAGTCTCTATCGTGCCTATAGTAACTATCGCTACGACTCGTCATGTGCCTATGTGAGCAAAGGACTCCAACTGGCAGAAGCTACCCATAACACCTTTTATATCACTTGCTTTAAGATACACCGGGCATCCGTGCTGTCGGTGGGAGGATTTTATGGCAAGGCGGAAGACATCCTGGAAACACTCGACCCTAAGCAGATGCCCTACGAACAGAAGCTGTATTACTACTTCACCTATGCCTGGCTGTTCAATTACTGGCAATCTTACGCAGCCAAATCGGAATTTGCAAACGACTTCAAAGCCAAGAAGAAGTATTATATGAATATTTTGCTTGAAAACTTCAATGAAAAAGGAAAGAAGTCGGCTTTTTACCAGTATATGAAAGGAGAGTATATCTTTCTCAGCTCGCCTACACACAGAAGTGTATTAGACTGTTATCTCAAAGCTTTAAAGATGACGGCTAAAAACGATAGACTGCATCCTATGGCAGCATACGGCATAGCCCGTTACTACAGAGACCTCGAACAGTATGATCTATATGTGAAGTATCTGGTAGAGGCAAGTGAGTCTGATGGAATTTGCCAACTCAAGGAGACAACAGCCCTCCAAAAACTTTCCTATTTTCTCTATGAAACAGACAAAGACAACAGCAAGCGTGCCACCCGATATATCCAGCATTCCATGGAGGATGCCCAGTTTTTCAACAACCGTCTCCGTATGATAGAGATTTCAAACATCCTGCCAGTGATTGTTACAAGCAACCAGGAGGCTGCAGAACGCTCCCGTACCCGTATGGAGATTGGACTCATCTGTGCCTGCGTCATCTTAACCATCATCCTGATTCTTACAGTGGTGAATACCAAACAGAAAAACAGTTTGAAGAAAAACCGAAAGGAGATTGCGGCACAGAACAAGCAGTTGGCAGAGCTCAACCAGCGACTGATGGATACCAACAAGCGACGCGAAACCTATATGAGCCTCTTCATGGATATCAGCGCCCTGTATATCCGCAAGTTGGATGACTACAGAAAACTGGTGAGCAGAAAGGTAAAAGCCAAGCAGACAGAAGACTTGCTGAAGAGCATCAACAGCTTCAAGCTGGCAGAAGAGGAATCGTCAATGTTCTACATCCGTTTCGACAAGGCTTCCATGGAATTGTATCCGAATTTCGTCCAGGAACTGAATACGCTTCTCAAGCCAGAGCACCATATTGTGCTGCCATCTCCTACGGAGCTGACAACCGAAGTAAGAATCTATGCTCTGATGAGACTGGGCGTAACGGATAGCCAGGAAATAGCAACCCTGCTGTACTACTCTACCCAGACCATCTACAATTACAAGTCGAGAATGAGAGCCAAGGCGCTCAACAGGGAAACCTTCGAGTCGGATATCAACCGACTCTGCCACATTATATAATAAGTAAGTTCCGCACGCCCTGAGGGCGTACGGAACTTACTTAAAAGATTAGTCACGATGGATAACGGTTCCGTTAGCCTGATGGGTAGCAAGAACCAGGACTTCTGCAATCTGCACATGTTCCGGAGCACTGGCAGCATAGAAAGCCACATCCGCAATATCATCACCATTCAATGGTTCGATACCCTGATAAACACTGGCAGCACGCTGATTATCTCCATGGAAACGGACATTAGAGAAATTCGTCTCCACCAAGCCGGGCTTGACATTGGTAACACGCACCTTGGTATGAGCCACATCAATACGCAAGCCATCGGTGATAGCCTTGACGGCAGCCTTGGTAGCACAATACACATTGCCACCCGCATAAACCGCATCACCAGCCACACTACCTATATTAATAATGTGTCCATGATTACGTCTCACCATACCAGGAACTATCAGACGAGTCATGGTGAGGAGTCCCTTGATATTGGTATCAATCATCTGATCCCAATCCTCGAAACTACCCTGATACTCAGGTTCCAGGCCACGAGCCAAGCCTGCATTATTGATCAGCACATCAATATTGCGCCAATCCTGCGGAATATAATCCACAGCCTTTCTTGCCGCTTCACGGTTACGCACATCAAAAGCCAGAGCAAGGACCTGTACCCCCTCTGCTTCCAACTCTTTCTTGAGAATTTCCAGTTTACCGGTGTTTCTACCCGTAATGATCAAATCGTAGCCACCTCTTGCAAAGCGGCGTGCACAACCCTCGCCAATTCCGCTGGTTGCACCTGTGATAAGAGCAATTTTCATATACTTTGAACTTTGATATTTGAACTTTGAACTTTATGATTAGTTTGCTTGGAGCAAAATCTTCCTGATTTCTCTATGATTCCATTACAGAATGAGAACTCTCACTTCGGCATTCGCCATTTTCTCTATCTGATTCATCGGGCGTTTGTAATACACACTCTGAATCGCCTTGTTGATGATACCATGACCTACTGCGAGTATCGTCTTATCAGGATACGCCACCTTCAACCAAGTGAGGAAGTTCTGTGCCCTCGACTTCATCCGCTCCAGAGTTTCGACATTATCCGGCCAATCCTTCGGATCTTTGGGAAGAGAAGGAATGAACTTACCCGTAAAATCTCCCCAGTCACGTTCTCTGATTAAAGGAGTCGTCTCTATTCTCTGGAGAATATCATCTTCCGTCAAGAATGCAGAAGCATCTGCAGTTCCCTTCAAGTGCATTTCTGCCTCCAAGTGGGGACGGGCAATGATGGCACAAGTCTGCATACTGCGATAAAGATCGCTCGAAACGAAGACGTCAATGTGGTCACTTGCCATTTTCCTTGCCACTTCTTCAGCCTGCTGAATGCCCACGTCATTCAGCCTGCCTGGAGTCTGCCCCTGCATAATCTGGGCGGCATTATCCATGGTCTCACCATGTCGAACTAAATATAGCTTTGTCATATTGAATATTTATCATCAGATGGGCATTCACCCATCTATTTTATTTTTGCTTACAAAATTACTGATAATAATTGAAATGAAGGAATAAATTGCGTTAAATATGATATAAAAGCGAGAGAAAAAACTTGTGGTATCAAAAATCTTTCGTACTTTTGCAATAGAAAGGAAATACTTTTCAGGAAAAGGAAACGCAATATTGCAACACAACATTATAAATCAATTGATATGAAAGTAATACAAAGTTCATTATTTCGAGCCTTATGCGCCATCATTATAGGTGCTCTACTCATACAATACAGAGAACAGACAGTCACCTGGATTACCATTGCCATCGGTGTATTGTTTTTCCTCTCAGGCGTATTCTCGTTACTCAGTTATATGAGTGCCAAGCGAAATGCAGAGAAAATGAAGGGACAGTATCTCTATGATGCACAAGGCAACCAAATCATAGGTATGCGCCCTAACTTTCCTCTTGTAGGATTCGGTTCACTCATCTTCGGCCTGGTACTGGCACTGATGCCAAATGTATTCATCGCCTGGCTGATGTTCATTCTCTCGGCAATACTGATTATGGGCGCCCTTACCCAAATGGCGAATCTGGTATCTGCAGCCAAGATGGGCAGAGTGGGTATCGTATATTGGCTGATGCCTACACTCCTGCTGCTGTTGGGGCTGTTTACTCTCTTCCGCCCATCCTCCATTGCCTCTGCCCCACTACTCGTTATCGGATGGGCAATGCTGGTATATGGTGTAGTAGAAGCCGTCAACGCCATGAAGGTTTCCAACAACCGACGCAGATGGCATAAGACACAGGAAATACAAAAGAGATAATACGAAAAAAAAGATAATACGAAAAAAGAGATAATACGAAAAAAGCTTCTATCATGGGATTCATATCCGAATGATAGAAGCTTTTATGGTTTTAATCTACCAATCCCTCTACATATCTGCAGAGAATACCAATACCGGTAGCATTCTCTCCTCCCTGAGGAATGATGATGTCTGCATAGCGCTTGGTAGGTTCGATAAACTGTTCGTGCATTGGCTTGAGCACCTTCAGATAACGATCTACCACCATGGAAACCGTACGCCCCCGATCGATGGTATCACGCTGGATGTTACGGATCAGGCGCTCATCGGCATCTGTATCCACAAACACCTTCAAGTCCATCAAATCACGTAATTCCTTATCCACCAAAGTCATAATTCCCTCTATGATTATCACTGGCTTAGGTTCTACATGAATCGTTTCCTTCTCACGGTTACACTTCAGATAACTGTAGGTAGGCTGCTCGATTGCCTTACCGGCACGAAGGTCGGCAAGCTGCTGATGAAGCAACTTCCAATCGAAGGCATCCGGATGATCGAAGTTGATCGCCCTACGCTCCTCCTCCGTCATATTCGTCGTATCATTATAATAAGAATCCAGAGGAACAACTGCCACGAAATGAGGAGGCAACGCTTCCACCAATCTCTTGACTACGGTAGTCTTACCGCATCCGGTACCACCAGCGATACCGATCACTGTTACTTTATTTTCTGCCATATCTCTTATTTTTCCAATATATCATTAAACATTTTCCGATAATATTCCGCCTTCTTCTCTACAGCCATCGGATAAGCCCTACTGCTGCTAGGCATACGATAGAGACGGAACTTGCGGTTTTCGAATTCAAACTCCACAAATCCTCCCATCTCCGGCTTTTCCCTGATACCGAAGTGATCGGAGAAGACTTTGGTTGCCAACTGACCTGCTGTAAGTACCGCCTTACAGTCGGGCAGGGAACGGAGCATGCCGTCCAGGTCGGAAGGCTGAACCACCTGCAAGTCTTTATCCGAAGCCGTATTCTTGGTACGGATCACCTGCTGGGCAGTATCATAGATAGCCACCCCCTTCTGCATCAGGAACTCCTTGATGGCATCCAGGCGATAAGTCTTGTGCTCCACATCTACGAAATGAAACTTGTCATCAAAGTAGATGATACCGAAGATTCTCCACATATCATTCTGGAAATTAGGATAATACCAGGGCATACACCAGCGCTTTTCAGCCGGAGGAAAGGTTCCGAGCATCAGCAACCTGGCATTGCCCGGCAACCATGGCTCAAAAGGATGATTCTCTACCATTACTACTACTTTTTCTTTATCAGATACATTACTACCGGCAAGTGATCGCTGTAGCCATTCAGCCATTTACCGCCAGCCTTGGTACGCAACGGCGCACCCTGATAGCGACCCTCCTGCTGGATGAGATAATCTCTGCGGAACACCTGATGATTCCAGTACTTCAGACTGTGATAGCCCTTCTTCTTTCCATCCTTGTTCAGAAGATTAGGAGTCAGCACTATCTGGTCGAAGAGATTCCATTTTCCTCTGTAGTAAAGGGTTCCCTTTTCTTCCTTTGCCAGGATGTTATACCAAGGATTATACATATCTCCCTCACCTACTTCTGAGATTTCCGGTTGGGCACGGAGAACTTCATGCATACTCTTGTTGGTAGGATCATCGTTCATATCTCCCATCACAAACACCTTCATCTCTGGATTCAGGCGAAGCAGGGAATCTTTCACAGCCTTGGTCTGACGGGCGCCACTCTCACGATAGAAGGAATCGGAGAAACGACTTGGCCAGTGACAAACGATGACCGCCACATCATCCCCCGCCATCTCACCTCTCACCGTAAGAAAACCACGGGTATAAAAGGCAGAATCCTTTGCCAACTCCTGCACATAAGGAACCAGCTTCACATTCTTCACCGTAAAAAGAGCCGGATTATAAAGCAGTGCACAGTCGATGCCTCGCTTATCCGGACCTTCGATATGACAGAACTGCATATTGCGAGCCTTCAAAGGCGGCTGGGCAGTAAGGTCTCTCAGTACGTTGGCATTCTCAACCTCGGCAAGACCGATGAAGGCACAACCAGCATCAGGCAGCACATCCGTACCCATATCAGCAAGAGTTCGAGACATATTCTTCAACTTACTCGTATATTTCTCACTATCCCATCCTTTAGCAGGCAGATACTCATAATCATTCTTGCCAGCATCATGACAGGTATCAAAGAGGTTCTCCTGGTTGTAGAAGCCAACGGCAAAAACCTGGAACTTTTTAGGGTTGAATTTCTGCTCCGCTTTCTGCGCCCAAGCACCCAAACCCACCATGAGCAGGGCTGCCAATAATAGCATTTGTCTTTTCATTCTTTTTCTCGCTTTAAAGTTATAACTATATGATACATCGTCTGATGTTCTCAAACTAATATGCAAAGATACCGCATAAATTACAATTATCACCATAAATGGGAATAAAATTTTGAGTTTTCATTCATTTTTAACACATCCAGTCCTCTTTCTACCACTCTAAAAGATCATTTTCCACCTTATTTATATATACACAGACACCAAAATCCCCAATATTTCTAAAAAACACCGGGAAATATTTGGTGATTTCAGGAAAAAGCAGTAACTTTGCACCCTGAATTAGGTAAAGGCTATAATGGGCATGCCCTGAAGAGGGACATGAAATGATGTGAAAGCGTCCCCATAACGTCTATTTTTTAACAAATTAATAATAAATAAAAGAAAAATGAAAAAAGGTATTCATCCAGAGAACTATCGTCCTGTAGTATTTAAGGATATGTCTAACGGCGATATGTTCCTCTCTCAGTCAACATGCAAGACTAACGACACTGTAGAGTTCGAGGGCGAGACTTATCCAGTTGTTAAGATTGAAATCTCTAGCACCTCTCACCCATTCTACACAGGTAAGAGCAAGCTCGTTGATACTGCTGGTCGCGTTGACCGCTTCATGAGCCGTTACGCTAAGTTGAAGAAGTAATATATATACCTTTTTTAATAAGGATATATAATATCGAAAGATAGAAAGTGCATTCCAACGTAGTTGCATATACGTAGGAATGCACTTTTTTTATAAACCTATCTTCTCTTATTCAATTGCTTCACCGTGCCAGCCATTGGCTTCATGGTTGCTCCACTGCCGAATGAAGTTACAGCTGATGCAGAACGTGTAAGCTTCTTGGCATAACCGGTAGTAGAAACCTCAGATAAATCGAAGTAGATGATATCACCCTTCACCTTACCGGTACCAATCATATAACCATAGAAGGTTTTATAATTATTGCCCTTCTCGACACCGAGACGGAAACCGTACTGGCTAGCACCTGCATCCAATACGAAGGTGGCACCACTGGCATACTTCAGGTAGATATCGCCATTGTTATCGATATACCAGGAGAATTTCAGGGTCTGCTGATCGGTAACATTTCCCTGATTATCATGAACCTCATCTATCTCCACACCACTTCCACTCAGGGCATCGCTCTGTTTTCCACTCTGATAGAATATCATATTGGCATAAAACTCATCATAGCCTCTTGACATACCATCATCCTGGATATAGGAATACTTCACCGGACCATACCACTCACCAACCAAGGTCATCGCCTCATCGACCAGATCATCATCATGTGATCCTTGCGAACCTTCATACCAATAATCCTGGTTCCATCCAAAGCCGCCATGGTTGTAATCATCGTACCATCCATAAGGATCATCCCAATAATCATCATCCCAAGGATCATCATCACAACTGGTAAACGTAAAGGATACCGCAGCTATCGCCATCAGCATCACGAAAAGTCTCATTTTTCTCATATCGTAAGATTTTTATTTTATTGTTAATATCCGTACAGAGCTCAGACCCTTAACAGATCTGGTTCCTTGAATGATAGTGCAAAGATAAGGCAATTTTTACACCTAGCAAAGGGAAAAGTGGAATAATCTAGGGGAAAATCCCTATTATATAACAGTTTTTCCCTACAAAACCTTGTCATTCTCAAAAAAATGCACTATCTTTGCAACAATATTTATGCATATTTACCAACAAAGGCTAACAAACAGAATGTCAAAAACAGATAATATGATTAAGAGAGCCATTTATAGCATACTCCTCATACTCATAACCTCACTGAAGGTTATGGGACTCCCCTACTGCGATGTTCGCAAATTCTCCATCATCGACGGACTTGCCGCCAACAGGATTTCCGGCATAGCACAGACACCCGACCGCCTGATGTGGTTCAGCACATGGAATGGAATCTCCTATTATGACGGAAATTCATTCCATACCTTCCGTGACGAGGCAGACGACATCGATCTTCTTTCAACCAACCGCTTCATGGACATCTATGCAACAGCCAGAAACAACGTGTGGTGCATCACTGCGAGCAGACGCCTCTATTCCTATGAGACCAAACTGTGTACCTTTATTCCTGTAGGTGACAACATCAATAAATTATATAACATCGACCTGCGCGTAGATAAGATTTATCCAATCAAACAAGGCAACACCTGGGTAACAACCCAGTCAGGCGATTATCTGATACGTATCAATGGACTCCAGAGAGAGGGAAACATTCCAGAACTCATCAAGGTAGGACAAGACGGACTCCGAAGCGGAAACGTATGGCATATCTGGGCAGACGAGAAAAAACGCGATTGGATTCTCACCGACAAGGGAACTACCATCTACCACCATCAGTTCAGCACCCCCATCCCCTTCAAATGGATAAGAGAAGTGGGCGATAATATCTTCCTTGCCACCCAAGATGGACGCCTCGCCGTATTCGATGAGAACAACAAGCTGAATATGATACCACTCCCAGCCGGAGTAACCCGCATCAATCAGCTCAAGAACACGGGCTATCAGCTCCTGATAGCTACTAACCTGGGAATGATCATCTACAATCCACGCACCTTCAAAACTGAAATCATCAATGTACAAAGTCCAAGCCAGCCCCTGGCTGAGGTGAAGAATATCTATACGGATGATTTCGGTATGGTATGGGTGTTTACGGATGGTATGGGTGTAACCCTGGTAAATCCAAAGACTTCAGCCAAGCAATGGCTGTTTGCCGACCAACAGGATCCTATGGACCGCACCACCTCCGACAGTTTCTTCATCACCCAAGATGAAAACAAGACTCTATGGATTGTGCCGAATGGAGGAACCTTCAGCTACTTCGACCGCAAAGCCGGCAAACTGGTACCTTATCTCCTGAGGAGCAACTCTTCGGGCAACTACCGTGTGCCTACGATCGGAAAGCATTTCCTTTCCGATCAGGGAATCCTCTGGATAGCAGGCAGCCACGATCTTACCCAGGTAGCCTTCAAGAACCATACGTATCGCTTAAACAAACTAGAGAATGGAGAAGCAGAAGTATGTGCACTCTGCAATACTCCAGAAGGATACCATTGGACCGGTTATGCGAATGGTGTCGTGCAAGTAACTGACAGCAAGTATCAAACCGTAGGTTATCTGGCTCCAGGCGGTCAGATTGTACCTAAACAGGTACCATTCTGTCCATATCCAGTATATTCAATCTTCTGTGATACACGGGGCAGGATGTGGATAGGAACCAAAGGTGACGGACTCTATGTCCGGTCGCATGAAGGCGTAAGCCATTACGAGCACAATCCAGCCAACAAGGCATCGTTACCGCACAACGACATTTATGATGTGGTAGCTGACCGCCATGGCAGAATATGGGTTGCCACACATGGTGGCGGACTGGCTCTTACCCAAGAAGGCGAAACAGGTCTGTTCTTCTACAACAGGAACTTTGGCTTGCCATGGCCTAAGAATCGTTTTGCCGTTATACGACGCATTTTCTGCACCCCTACAGGAGAAATTCTGGTAGGTACCACAGACGGTCTCATTACATTCGGCGATAACTTCAGGAATCCGCAACAGATCAAGTTCTATCAAACCTGCTATATTCCCAACGATACCACATCATTGGCAGCCAACGATGTCAACTTTATCATAGAGCATAGCAATGGCGAGACCTACATCTCTCAATTAGGCGGTATTCTGGAAAGCATCGTCAACAAGAAACTGCTGCAAGACAGCTTGAAAACAAAATATTTCAAGAACATCAACTATAATGAGGGTATCGTGCAAAGCATGATAGAAGATAACGAGGGCAACCTGTGGGTGATCCGTGAGTCGAGTATCGACAAATGTAATCTGAAGACAGGAAAGACCACCGTCTTCGGTCCGAACGACTTCGATTACAACATCTCCTTCACCGGGGCTCGCCCTACCCACGATCCAGCCACGAACGACATTTCCGTAGGAACCCCATTCGGATGGCTGACCTTCAATCCAGCAACCCTGAAGAAGAGTCAATACCAGGCTCATATCATCTTCACTTCGCTGCACTTTACCGGCGAAAGCGAGTCTATCCCTATCCTGCATAGCGAGAAGATCGTGATTCCAGCCAACAAGCGAAACCTGACCATCAGCTTCGCTTCGCTCGATTATTCACGTAAGTATCAGGTGAAATACCGCTATCGCCTGGAGGGACATACTCCTCCAGGAAAATGGATTGACAATGGTAGCAGCAATACTATCGGCTTCAACCGAATCTCACAGGGAGACTATATTCTCAAGGTATCAGCCACCAACTCCCATGGTATATGGAGCAAGTACATTGCAGAAATTCCTATCGAGGTACGTCCTACTTTCTGGGAAAGTGTCTGGGGCAGACTCACCCTGCTGCTATTGCTCGCTGCGGTAGTGGCAAGTATATTCTACTCCTATAACAGGAAGCAGCGTGAAAAGCTGGAGCACGAAATGAGTCTGATGAAGAACGACTTCTTCAGCGATGCCAGTCATAAGTTGCGCACCCCGCTGACCCTGATTGGCGGACCGCTGCAACACGTTCTGGAAACCGAGCATGGTATCACCCGAAACAGTAGGGAAATGCTCGTCATTGCCCTGAAGAACTCAAGAGAAATGCTGAATATGCTCAACAAGGTACTGAGATTCGACGATAATGCCAACTTCCTGGTCAACGGCGGACTCAGCGAAAACGTCAATGAGGAAGGCAATGAGATGGAAAAAGTTGAAGGCGAAATAGACGATACCACCGTATCCAAGTACCTGAAGGAGTTGGAAGAAGAAAAGAAGAAAGAAAAGGCAAAGCACGAAGAGGAGGAAAACCAGAAGGGTACAGCCTCTAACAAACCAAGCAAGAACCTCACCATTCTTGTTGTGGAAGACAACTCCGACCTGCGCCTATATCTCAACAGCGTACTCGAAGAAAAGTACAATGTGCTCCTGGCAGAAAACGGCAAGGTGGGTCTCTATAAGGCTCGCACAGAGATGCCAGACTTTATCCTCACCGATGTAACCATGCCTGTGATGGATGGTATCACGATGATACGTGAAATCAAGCAAGACCGTACCATCTCGCATATACCTATCATCATCCTCTCGGCAAAAGCCAGTGTGGAAGACCAGTTGAAGGGATTCGAACAGGGAGTGGATGGCTATCTTACGAAACCATTCTCTACCTCCTACCTGATAGGACGTATCGAGGCTGCCATCAACAAACGCAAGGCTACGCAGACAGACATAGCCAAGATGATGAAGCAGAACGGAAAAGTTGGATATGCAGGAAAGACTGAAAATTCAGGAAATGCCGAAGCAGCAGAAATCTTCCAACCAGCTACAGAGCCAAGAAAGACGCTCAGTGAGCTGAACTTCGATATCCAGGAAAAAGAAAGACTGGCAGAGGAGAAAAAGTCGGAACTGAAGAGCTATGCATTCATGGAAAGTCAGATCAACGACAAGACCATGGGCAGGATTCTGAAGTACGTGACCGACAATATGGGCAGTCCAGACCTGAAGATAGACGACATCGCTGATGCCATCGGTATGAGCCGAAGTGTACTCTACAACAAGATCAAGCAAGCTGTAGGTATGACACCAATCGACTTCGTGCGCCATATCCGAATCATGAGAGCCTGCGAATTGCTGCAGCAGACCAATGATCCGCTTACCAGCATCGCTTTCGAAGTAGGATTCAGCGACCCTAAGTACTTCTCCAAGGTATTCAAGAAAGAACTGGGTATTGTTCCTAGCGAATATCGCGAACGAACCAAGGAATAAAGCAATAAGAGACAGAAACCTGTACTCTATAAGGATACACACGAGAATAGGCAGAACAAATTGTTCTGCCTATTTTTGTGTCTATTCGGTAAAAAATAGCGTATAAACATCCCAAAAACCGCCCCAAGATGGCAAAAAGAGAGCAAAAATAGGGTATTTAATACTTTTTAAGACGAAATACATAAAAATTAATGTTGTATATGATACAACTTAACGAAAAAATGTGTATCTTTGCACCAAGTTCTTAGAAAAGTTAAATGATAGATTAATCGTAAGGCTTCTCTCCTATTTTATATTTTGAGTTAGGAAAGAAGACGAAAGAGTCCGGGGATTGTGAAATTCCCGGACTCTTTTTATTTCACCCAACCATCTATATCCCCCTATGCACCTTACAAATGATAACTCAAGCTATTTTTTTAGAAAATTTATGCAAACTATTTACTATTTCTAAAAGAAAAATAGTACCTTTGCACAATGATAATGATTCGGCGATAAAGGAACTTCTCCAATGCCGAAGAAAAAGGGATAGAAATAAACATAAAATTTAGATACAAATAAAAAATGAGAACCGTTTACGAATTCTCCGTTAAGGACAGAAAGGGAAAGGAAGTTTCCCTCAAAGAGTACGCTAACGAAGTACTGCTCATCGTTAACACAGCTACCAAGTGTGGCTTTACTCCTCAGTATGAGGAACTGGAAAAGCTCTATGAGACATACCACCAGCAAGGCTTCGAGATACTCGACTTCCCATGCAATCAGTTTGGTCAGCAAGCTCCTGGTACTGATGAAAGCATCCATCAGTTCTGCAAACTTACATACGGCACAGAATTTCAGCGCTACAAGAAGATCAAGGTAAATGGTGATGATGCCGCTCCTCTCTTCAAATTCCTCAAGGAATGCAAAGGCTTCGCAGGCTGGGACGAGACTCATCCACTCTACCCTGTTCTCGACAAGATGCTCTCTGAGGCAGATCCTAATTACAAGGAAAGCGCAGACATCAAGTGGAACTTCACCAAGTTCCTCGTTAACAAGAAGGGTCAGGTAGTGGCTCGTTTCGAACCTACTACCAGCTTCGACGTTATCGCAAAGGCCATCGAAGAGTGGCTTCAAGCATAAAAACAAAAACAAAAGCCAGCTTACATTCCTGTAGGCTGGCTTTCTTATTTCTTTTTAATCTTTAATCTACCTGAGGTACAGTCTGGAGGAACTTATTGATTTCCTCATCACTCACCCTATAATCATGCAAATCTCCATTGAGATAGCTTTCGTATGATGGCATATCAATGAGACCATGACCAGAAAGACAGAAGAGAATCACGGTATTCTTACCCTCTTCAGTAGCCTTCTTTGCCTCACGGATGGTTGCAGCAATGGCATGACAGCTCTCTGGAGCTGGAATGATACCCTCTACACGGGCAAAGAGCATACCTGCCTCGAAAGCTTCTGTCTGGGCTACATCTACACCATGCATATAACCATCCTTGACCAACTGAGAGATAATCATGCCGGCACCATGGTAACGGAGACCACCTGCATGGATGTTGGCTGGCTTGAAGTCATGCCCCAAGGTAAACATAGGCAACAGCGGAGTATATCCAGCCTCATCACCAAAGTCATATTCAAACTTTCCACGAGTCAACTTAGGACAGCTCTCTGGTTCTGCAGCGATGAACTCGGTATGCTTCTCGCCCTTCAGGTTATGACGCATGAATGGGAAGGCAAGTCCACCAAAGTTACTACCGCCACCAAAACAAGCAATCACCTTGTCAGGATACTCACCTGCCATCTCCATCTGCTTTTCAGCCTCCAGACCGATGACTGTCTGATGCAAAGCCACGTGATTCAAAACAGAACCCAAGGTATATTTACAGCCAGGAGTGGTGGTAGCCAACTCAACAGCCTCAGAAATGGCAGTACCCAGAGAACCTGGATGATGAGGATCGCGGGTAATGATGTTCTTACCGGCGCGTGTACTCATACTAGGAGAACCCTCAACGGTAGCGCCAAAGGTACGCATGATGCTGGAACGGTATGGCTTCTGCTGCATGGTAATCTTTACCTGATAAACGGCAGCCTCCAGTCCGTAGAGCTTGGCAGCATAGGAAAGGGCACAACCCCACTGTCCGGCACCTGTCTCTGTAGTAACATTGGTATCACCCTCCTGCTTACAGTAGTAGCACTGAGGAATGGCAGAGTTGATCTTATGTGAACCCAATGGTGTTGCACTTTCATTCTTGAAGTAGATATGTGCTGTAGTACCCAATGCTTCCTCCAATCCGTAGGCACGAACCAATGGTGTAGAACGGTAGAACGCATACTTTTCCTGTACATCCTCTGGAATGTCAATCCAAGCGTGCTCAGTATCAAGTTCCTGCTTAGAGCACTCCTTATTAAAGATGTGAGACAAGTCGTCTGCACTGAGCGGCTTGTGAGTCTGTGGGTTCAACGGTGGCATAGGCTTATTAGGCATATCTGCCTGAATGTTGTACCACTGAGTAGGGATATCCTGCTCCTGGAGAATAAACTTTTTCTGTCTCATGTATATGTTTTTATTAAATTGTTAATTCTAGCTACAAAAGTACAAATAAAAAATGAAATACAGAAATATTCCCTGTTTTTTTAACGAATTTGATGTATTTTGAGCATAAAATAGGAGTAATTATTATCGTGTAAGGATTATTTAATGTTTTATAAGTGTACTTTTACCAGTTTTCGCCCCTACTAACAACAATTATTCCCCCTATGTTTTTCATTTTCTTCGTACCTTTGCATCAGTTAAAACAAAGGCGTTGTGAAACGCTATTCATCATCTTTTACTTATACAAAAATATAAAGCATCGGAAAATCTGATAAGAGAATCAGAATTCCAATGCTTTTTTTTTATTGATTTCAGTTCACGCAGAAAAACTTGCAGAAGTTTCACTTCTAGTCGTTCACCTTGATCTGAGAAATGAAACTCAGCAGATTCTTTGCCTGTTCCACACTCTTCATGTCGCGGATGCGAAGGTAGCGCTTGTTGTTCTTTTCCTTCAAGGCACAATCCTGGATATGGGTAGTGGCATAAGCGAGTACACGGGAGAACATCTCGCTGCGATAGAACGGACTGTTCACATTGCTCACAAACTGCAGCTGCATGGTACCCTGCTTGAGCATGATCTTCTCACAACCCAGCGACTTGCCCAGTCGGCGCAGACCTACCACACACATCAGCTCATCCGCCTCCCTAGGAACCGGACCGAAACGGTCGATCATTCGCTTGCGGAATTCAGCCACCTCCTCTTCACTCTGCAGATGGTCGAGTTCTCGGTAGAGCAGCATTCGCTCAGAACTACCCGGCACGTAGGTATCCGGGAAATAGGTCTCCAGATCAGTCTCCACGGCACAGTCATCCACGAAGTCATCACCCGTGAGCAATTTTCCTTCATCCATCTCCTGCTGATACAGGTCGTTGAACTCCTCGTTCTTCAACTCGGTGACAGCCTGGGAGAGAATCTTCTGATAAGTCTCATAACCCAGGTCTTCCATGAATCCACTCTGTTCAGAACCCAGCAGATTACCAGCACCACGAATATCCAGGTCCTGCATAGCCAGATTAAAGCCGCTACCCAGGTCGCTGAAGGTTTCCAGTGCTTCCAGACGGCGACGGGATTCCGGAGTAAGACATGCCTTGGCCGGAGCTATCAGATAGCAGAAAGCCTTCTTGTTGCTACGTCCTACCCTACCTCTCATCTGATGCAGGTCGCTCAATCCGAATCGGTGGGCATCATTCACGATGATGGTATTGGCATTGGAAATATCGATTCCGTTCTCTACGATGGTAGTAGAAAGAAGCAGATCATAGTCGTAATTGATGAATCCCATGATGATCTTCTCCAGTTCTTCCGGCTTCATCTGTCCATGTCCGATGGCTACGCGGCAGTCTGGCACCAGTTTTTCGATGAGCAATTTCAGCTCGGTCAGTTTGGCGATACGGTCGCAGACGAAGAACACCTGACCGTTACGGCTCATCTCAAAATTGATGGCATCGGCAATCACCGACTTGTCGAAGGTGATGACCTCGGTCTGGATAGGATAACGGTTAGGTGGCGGTGTACGCATGATACTCATATCGCGGGCTCCCATCAGCGAGAACTGCAGGGTTCTCGGAATCGGAGTTGCACTCATGGTAAGGGTATCCACATTCACCTTCAGCTGGCGAAGCTTTTCCTTGGTAGATACACCAAACTTCTGCTCCTCATCAATGATCAGCAGTCCCAGGTCGTGCCACTGTACTGACTTCGATATCAGTTTGTGGGTACCTATCAGGATATCCACCTTGCCCTCCTCCAGTTCTTCCAGAATGCGCCTGGTATCCTTGGCAGTACGGGCACGGCTCAGATATTCCAGGGAAACAGGAAGTCCATCCAGTCGATGCTTGAAGGTCTGGTAATGCTGGTAGGCAAGCACCGTGGTAGGCACCAGCACAGCCACCTGCTTTCCATCGCAAGCCGCCTTGAAGGCTGCACGGATGGCAACCTCCGTCTTACCGAATCCCACATCTCCACACACCAGACGGTCCATCGGCCTACCACTTTCCATGTCTTTCTTCACGTCAGCCGTAGCCTTGCTCTGGTCGGGCGTATCTTCATAAAGGAATGAAGCCTCCAGCTCATGCTGCAGATAACTGTCGGCACTATAGGCAAATCCCTTTTCACGTCGGCGCTGCGCATAGAGTTTGATCAGGTCGCGGGCGATATCCTTGATTCGCTTCTTTGCCTTCTCCTTCAACCGGTCCCAGGCACCTGTTCCCAGGGTAGAGAGGCGTGGCGGTTCACCGGTATCGCTTCTGCGGTATTTACTGATCTTATAGAGCGAGTGGATGCTCACATCCACCTTGTCGTTGTTCTTATACACGATGCGGATCATCTCCTGATAGCTGTCGCCGGTAGGCACACGCACCAGTCCGCCGAACTTTCCGATACCATAATCCACATGCACGATGAAGTCGCCATAATCCATCTCCTGCAACTCCTTCATGGTGAGCGCCATCTTTCCGGCTCTTGCCGAGTCTGAACGGAGGTTGTATTTATGGAATCGGTCGAAGATCTGATGATCGGTAAAGAAGCAGGCATGCTTCTCATGGTCCACGAAACCCTCGTGGATGGTTTTCTCTACAGGGGTAAACCGGATCTGATACCTTTTCAGCTCCTCACTGTCGAAGATATCCTTCAGTCGTTCCTGCTGCTTCTGGCTGTCTGCCAATATATATAAGGTATAGCCCTGGAGCTGATAATCTTCAAGAGTCTGGGCGAGAAGATTGAAATTCTTGTGGAACAGCGGCTGCGGTGCCATATCAAAAGCGATGAGAGCCTGGTTATCGCCCTTGGCTGTCAACAGATGCTCCTGCTTCCTGGCAACATCACCCTCAGACTGCTTGCCGAATTCAATACGCACGTGCTCAACCAGCGCATGCTGAAAATCTGAAGCGGAAACGAGATTCAGCTCAGCCTTCATCTCCCTTCTGATCTTCTCTGCCTCCATCTCGGTGGCACCTTCCAACTGTTCGGTCAGACTCTGGGTAGAGAAACCATCCTTGTAAATCTGCTCTATGCGGTCGTGCAGCAGCGTATAGTCATTCATCACCACGAGTGCATTCGCATCCAGGAAATGGAGGAAACACTGCTTCACGCTCTGTTCGGCAGCAAGTTCCGGAACGATTTCGATGGCATCACGCTTATCCTTCGAAAGCTGGTCTTCGATGTTGAAGGTGCGGATGGTATCAATCTCATCACCGAAGAAATCGATACGGAACGGATATTCGCAACTGTAGGAATAGACGTCGAGGATGCTTCCACGAACGGCAAACTGACCCGGTTCATAGACGTAATCAGTCTCCTGAAGTCCGAAATCACGCAACTGATGCACGATATCCACCTGTGCAATCTGTTGTCCGATAGCCAGTTTGAGGATTCTCTCATCCAGAATCTGCTTGGAAACCACGAGCTCTGCCAGGGCATCCGGATAAGAAACGATATAGATTTGCTTGCCAGCCGACAATCGTGCCAGCACTTCCGTTCTCAGGATTTCGTTAGCCGCATCCCGCTGACCATACTTGATGGCGCGTCGGTAGCTGGAAGGAAAGAAAAAGACGCTCTCCTGTCCCAGCATCTGCGTAAGATCATGATAGAAATAACCCGCTTCATCAGCATCATTGAGCACGAAAAGCACGGTGCGCTTCATCTTAGCCTTCAGCGAACCGAAGAACACCGAGGCAGAAGAGCACACCAATCCCTGAAGAAAGACAGAATGAACCGACTTCTTCTTCAATAAATCAAAGAGGGCATTCGCCTGTGGCGAACGCCCGTATAGTTTTGCAATTTCCTGTAATGTCACTTTTACTTCAATTTCGGATATTTCTTGAACCATCCATCGAGACGCAGTCTCATCACGCCGAAGAAAGCCTCTCCAAAGATACCGCCACTCATCTTGCTCACTCCCTCACGGCGATTCACAAAGATAACCGGCACCTCCTTGATCTTGAAACCAATCTTATAGGAAGTAAACTTCATCTCAATCTGGAAACCATAGCCCTTGAAGCGGATGGCATCAAGATTGATAGTCTCCAATACCTTGCGGCGATAGCAGACGAATCCTGCTGTGGTATCATGTACCTTGAAACCGGTAACGAAACGCACGTACTTGGAAGCGAAATAGCTCATCAATACGCGACCGATAGGCCAGTTCACCACGTTGACACCCGAAACATAACGGGAACCGATGGCTACATCATAGCCCTCATCGTGGGTAGCCGCATAGAGGCGAGGCAGATCATTAGGATCGTGGCTGAAGTCGGCATCCATCTCGAAGATGAAGTCATAACCCTGCTTCAGCGACCATTTGAAGCCCATGATATAGGCTGTGCCCAAGCCCAGCTTACCCGAACGCTCCAGGATATGGAGACGGTCGGCAAACTCATCGGCCATCAGCTTCTTAACGATGTCTGCTGTTCCGTCCGGACTACCGTCATCGATAACAAGGATGTCGAAATTCTTCTCCAGGCCAAAAACGGCACGGATGATTTTCTCTATATTTTCCTTCTCGTTGTATGTAGGAATGATTACAATACTGTCACTCATAATGTTCTAATTTAATATATTTATTGGTCAGGATTCTCCACGAATCCCTGATATTCCTTCACCAGTCCACTCATGATGGCATCATAGCTCTTGGTCATCTGGTTCTTGATATTCTCAGGGCCCTTGCCAATCGGCTCAATCGGTTCATGGATAGTGAGCTTCAGCGGATGCCAGAATGCCCAGTAGATATCCTTCATGCGGGGCTTGACGTTGAAACTGCCATTGATGGTAAGCGGACAAACCGGCAACTGCAATTCGTCGGCAAGCATGAAGGCACCTCGGCGGAACACACCCATGTGACCGGTAAAGCTGCGGGCACCCTCCGGGAATACCACCAGCGACATACCCTCCTTCAATACCTCGCGCGCCCTGTCATAGGAAGCACGGATCTTGGAAGGTCCGCTCTTGTCGATAAAGATATGATGTGCATACTCGCAAGCCAAACCTACCAGAGGTATCTTGCGGATGCCCTTCTTCATCATCCACTTGAAGTTACGTCCCAGGAAGCCGTAGATCAGGAAGATGTCGAAAGCACCCTGATGATTGGCTACAAACACATAACTCTGATTCTTCTTCAGATGTTCCCTACCCTCTACCTTCACCGGCAGGAGAAGGAGACGGATCCACAGGATAGACCACCACTTGCCGGGATAATATCCCCAGAAGTGGCCATTGCCCAGTCTGCAGCCTATCACGGTAACAAGACTGGTCAGGATGCTTGCCAGAACAAGAATCGGCAAACATATCAAAAGCTGATATAATCGATATAAGTACTTCATAATCGCAATTTCATGAATTATTGGAAGATCGTAATTTGATCATCTTATTTTCGTTTCAATGTGATGACTACTATTTCAGGAGTTGCTCCGATGCGGATTGGAATGGTTCCTCCCAATCCAGCTGTGGTATAGAGCTGGCATCCCTCGCGCTCATAGAGTCCGTAATCGAAAGCCGAGAACATAGACGGACGCAAGCCGAGAACAGAAACCTGTCCGCCATGGGTATGTCCGCTTAGGGTAAGCTGTGGAGCCACCAGCACGCTGTCCTTCGAACCATATTTCTCGTTGATACGTGAAGGCGTCATGTCTTTCCACATCTCCGGAATATGCTGGAGCATCAGCACAAACTGTCCTTTCTTTATACCGTAGAGTGCCTGTGCCACCTCTGCACGCGAAGGCTTCTTGAAGTTTTCGGTACCGGCTACATAGATGGAATCCTTGCCGCGATGCAGCACGAAGTGCTCGTTCATCAGCAGATGCCATCCCATCTCCCGTTCCGTCTGCTGCACCTTTTCTTCTATCCTGCGGATTTCAGCCTCGTCATCCACATTCATATAATAGGTGTAATCGTGATTGCCCAATACGCTCACCACGCCATCCTTCGCCTTGAGACCACTCAATGTCTTCTTGAAAGGAACCAGTTCCTCCGGTCTCACATTCTGCAGATCACCCGTAAAGCAGATCAGGTCGGGATGCTGGGCATTGATGCTATCTACATCCCGCTGAGGCATGTGTCTGCGCCATCCATAATAGGAACCTACATGGATATCGCTGAAATGCACGATGCGGTAACCCTCAAACGCTTCAGGCAGATCGGGCACATAGACCGTGAGATGCTTCACCTGAAACTGTCGTACCCCCATCGTAAAGCCATAGATGAAACTGAAGAAAGCCCATACGGCAAGGAAGATTCCTACCAGTTTTCCCCAGTTGCGTGCCCGATGCACACTGCCTCCAAACCTGCCATCCCTTTTTTTTGCCTTGAAGCAGCGGGAGAGCTTCATACATTCCCATCCCACAAAACTGGTGAAGGCAAAGACAAACTGCGGAACAGCCAACAGTGCCATCATGCCAAACCAGATGTCTATGAACACCGGATTGGCAGGCAGGAAGTCAGGCTCCAGGGTGAGATAGGCAGTGTATCCTATCACGATGGCAGCAGGCAACCAATATAGTATCTTTCGTTTTCCCTTAGGAATATGCAGGTATTTCCGGTCTATCCAGAGATAGGGCAATACCGTGAGCACAATCACGGGAATCAATAATCTAGCTATCATTGTTAAAAACTATCTTTTTTATCTTCTCGAACTTCTGATTACTAACATCATCTTCTCACCTTCTATTTCAGCAGGCTCGACTGCAGGAACCTTTTCATCAGTTCCACGGGAACGCCTCTGCGGCGGGCATAATCCCTCAGCTGGTCATCCCCAATCTTTCCCAGTTCGAAATATCTAGCCATGGGATGAGCGAACATCAGTCCCGACACACTGGCATGGGGCGTCATCATTCCGCTTTCCGTGAGTCGGATGCCCACCTGCTTCATATCGAGAAGCTGGTCGATGAGAAAATTCGCACTCGTATCCGGCAGCGAAGGATAGCCGATGGCTGGTCGGATGCCCTGATACTCCTCCCGATGCTGCTGTTCGATGGTAAGATGTTCATCGGGTGCATAGGCCCAATAAATCTTTCTTACCTCTTCGTGCAGTTTCTCGGCAGTAGCCTCTGCCAGTCGGTCGCTCAGGGTCTGTGCCATCATGTTGAGATAATCATCGTGCCGGTAGGCATCCATGATACCTCCATCTACCGTAGAACAGAACACCCCGATCTGGTCTTTCTCCCCATGAGCCAGCGGACGGATGAAATCAGCCAGACAGAGATTCGGTGCGCCCGGAGCAGAAGGATGCTGCTGGCGGAGCATCGGAAAACGGAGCTGCTGATCCAGAAACAGGATATCATCCCCATCGCTGTTGGCATCGAAGAGCTGGAAGATGGCATGGCTGTGAAACCTGTCCTCCCAGGAGGCAAGCATATCCAGTGCTTCCTGCTTCATCTTCTCCTTGTCGCTGCGTGGTTTTCCGCTCAATCCCCAGGCATGGTAGAAATAGAGCCAGTTGATATAAGGCACCAGCTCTGATATTCTGTATTGCCTTACGATTCTATCTTTTATCATAAGTCATCTCCTCGCCACGGTAGGCTGCATCAAAGGCACCCTTGTTATAGACAAGGTGACCATTGCAGAAGGTCTGCTCCACCTGCCACTGATATTCATGTCCCTCCATCGGACTCCACTTGCACTTGCTCTGGATTACATCCTTTGTAACGGTCCATGGAGAATGAGGCTTCACGATGACGATGTCTGCCTTATAACCCTTGCGCAGGAAACCACGCTGGGCTACCCGGAAGAGCTGAGCCGGCTGATGCGCCATCAGCTCAACCATCCGTTCGATGGTAAGCACGCCTTCATCTACCAGTTCCAGCATGGAAACGAGCGAGAACTGCACCATCGGCATACCCGAAGCCGCCTTGGCACATCCCCCCTGCTTGTCCTTCCACTCGTGTGGAGCATGGTCGGTACCGATGGTGGCAATGGTTCCGTCGTTGAGCGCCTTGCGCAAGGCATCACGGTCTGCCAGGGTCTTGATGGCAGGATTGCACTTGATGAGCGCCTTCTTCGTAGCATAGTCGGCATCCGAGAAGACGAGATGGGCTATCACCGCCTCTCCTGTAATCTGAGGAAGAGGGATGCCATCTCCGGAATGCTCATTCGCCTTTCCGTTCTGATGGGCGAAGAGTTCCAGCTCCCGGGCTGTCGTAACATGGGCGATATGCAGACGGGTGCCAAACTCGCGGGCTAATTCCACTGCGAGTTTGCTGCTCTCATAGCATGCCTCTTCGCTGCGGATTTCCGGATGATGCTCCACGGCAGGATCCTCTCCGTACTTAGCCTTAGCCTCCGCCATGTTGCGGTTGATGATCCCGGTATCCTCGCAGTGCGTCATCACCGGCAGGTTCAGGTCCTTAGCCGTCTTGAAGACGCGCTTCAGCGATTCCATCTTATCCACCAGCATATTACCGGTGCTGGAACCCATGAAGAGCTTGATGCCAGGCACATGGTGCATATCCAGCTGGGCAAAGGAATCCACGTTGTCATTGGTGGCACCATAGAAGAAGCTGTAGTTTACATGACTCTTCTCTGCGCCCAGCTTTCTCTTGTCATTCCACACCTGCAGTTCGGTAGTTTGCGGCACGGTATTGGGCATTTCCATATAGGAAGTCACGCCGCCATAGGCAGCAGCGCGGCTCTCACTCTCGATGTCCGCCTTGCGGGTAAGTCCCGGCTCACGGAAATGAACATGGTCATCTATTACACCCGGCAAAACGAAACACCCCGTAGCATCCACTACTTCATCGTAGATGCCACGGGGAGCCATGCCTTCAAATATATCAGATATCACTTCACCATCGACTAGAAGATCGCCCTGAAATGAGCGACCTTCATTGACAATAGTTCCGCCTTTAATTAACATTTTAGACATAGTATTTCTTTTTTCTAAACTTTGAATTTACTCTTTTGCTTCAGGAATGCTTGGCTTCGCCAGTTCGTTAGGCGTTGGTGCAGGAGCCGCATTCGGATCGATCTGCGGAGCCGCCATCTGTCCAGCCTGCATGCTTGGATCCATCTGCGCTTCGTGGGTACCGTTCATGATAGCCTGGTTTTCCTGTGCTTTCTGGTAGTAGTCCTTCACGTATGGATCGCTCTTGAAGTGCTCTGTAGCCTTGCTCATGATATCCTCTATCCATGGCGAAAGCATCGGATACTGGTTGCCCATGGTTACGAGGAAGAATACGCCTGGTCCCAAGACATTCTCGAAGTTGTCGGTAATGAAGGTAGTCACCAGCTTGTCCTCCTGCTCGGAGAGCTGCATCGCCTCAGCATTCAGTTGGGCAGTCACCGCCTGCATATCGCTTCCATTCATGATGGCCTGGTCGTGCTTATGCACCAGTTCCCGCTGCTGGCTCTGCAGCTGCTGGTATTTCTTGAAGAATCCGAAGAGCTTATCGTTGAGTGGCGTTCCACTTACTACCTGCTGTACATCGTCGAGTTTCACGGTAATGCTTCCCGCCTCCAGCACCAGCGGCAGAACAGGCTCATCGTCCATGAATACATTTGCCATTCTTGCAGAATCTACCGTTCCCTGGAAATGGAACTGTCCATGTACCACATCACAGGAGTCGATCTTGCTGAATTCGTTATTCTTTAAGATTTGAAGGTAGAGCATACGGCCATCCAGGGTACTCACGTTGGAAGTACCCGAAATATCGTAGCTACTGGCGCATGAGGTAAGCGCCACCAAGGTGATAAGTGCGTAAAATATCTTATTCATAAGCTTTATAATTCACATTCTGTGAACAAAAGTACAATCATTTCTTGAAGTACCGAAATAAATTGATGCAATTTAATTGAATATTACAAGTATTTATGTTTTATTTGCATTCTTCCCCCTTCATTTCGTGCGAAATGCGGAAGGTGGTGTAGAGTTCCAGGATAGATGCCACCAGCATCACCACGATCCACTTGCCGTAGAAGATGGAGTAAAAGAGCTGCGGATTGCCCAGCCATTTCTCGGTAAAGGTATAGACCGTATCCACCATCGAGATGCCGGCAAAGATAAAGAGGATGTTGGCTACATTCTGGATGCGCTTCAGGCGATGGATCACAGTCGACTTGCCCTCGTAGGTCTGCATCGACTGGATCACGCTGAAGAGCACGGTGCCCAGAAGGAACACCCAGCTCGTGGTTTCCACCAGCGAAGGATAAATCTGTTTCAGCACAAAGCTGCACGCACCGACAACCATCAGCACGCCGCCCAACAAAAACAAAGCACTCTGTATTTTATTCAACTGTTTCATCTTTCTTACTTTCTTTTTCTGTTCGTTCACACCTTATTATTATATATAGATAGCGTTATTATATATAGATTGCGTTACCGGATGGAATCCTTGTCCTCCTCGTTTTCATCGATCTCCACCGAACCGGGCAGATCCGTGCTCAGCACGAAGATATCCTCATTGTCAGCCTTCATGAAGTAGCGTTCGCGCGCTATCTTGCCGAAGACTTCCGGTCCCTTGCGCATTTCCTTCAGGATGCGGAGATCCCGGTCATACTCCGTTCTGTACTTTTCTATCTCAGAACGCAGCGTGGCTATCTCAATCTGATACTTGATATGCTGGCGGATGCTATTGTCGTCAATGACACCCACTATCAAAACACCCGCAATTATCACTATAAGATATTTATAGTGAGCGAGATAATTCCATATAATACTTAACTTTTGACTCATTAATTTCCGAATTTGTTTGCAAAGATAATATTTTTTTGTTATCTTTGCATCACAATTAAGAAAAAATAATGTAAGTGAACGTATATTCAAGCAAAAAAGAATGGAAGAATACATAGTTTCGGCTAGAAAATACCGTCCGATGACCTTTGATTCGGTGGTTGGACAGAGTGCGTTGACTACCACATTGAAGAATGCAGTGAAGAGTGGCAAGCTTGCCCACGCTTATCTTTTCTGCGGTCCGAGAGGTGTGGGAAAGACCACCTGTGCCCGCATCTTTGCCAAGGCAATCAACTGCGAGCACCCTCGTGAGGACGGCGAGGCATGCAATACCTGCGAGAGCTGCCAGGCTTTCAATGAGCAGCGCTCCTACAACATCTTTGAGCTGGATGCCGCCAGCAACAATGGTGTCGATCAGATCAAGACCCTGATGGAGCAGACCCGCATCCCGCCTCAGGTAGGCAAGTACAAGGTGTTCATCATCGACGAGGTCCACATGCTCAGTGCCGCCGCCTTCAATGCCTTTCTCAAGACTCTGGAGGAACCGCCATCGCACGTGATCTTCATCCTCGCCACCACCGAGAAGCACAAGATCCTGCCTACCATCCTGAGCAGATGCCAGATCTACGACTTCGAGCGGATGACCGTGCCCAACACCATCGCCCACCTCAAGATGGTGGCTGAGAAGGAAGGCATCCAATACGAGGAGCAGGCGCTTGCCGTCATCGCCGAGAAGGCAGACGGAGGTATGCGAGATGCCCTCTCCATCTTCGACCAGGCTGCCAGCTTCTGCCAGGGCGACATCACCTACCAGAAGGTGATAGAAGACCTGAACGTGCTCGACAGCGACAACTACTTCAAGCTCGTGGACCTCGCCCTGGAGAACAAGGTGAGCCAGATGATGCTGCTGCTCGACAATATCCTGGGCAAGGGATTCGACGGCGGAAACATGATTCAGGGACTCGCCCAGCACGTACGCAACGTGATGATGGCGAAGGATACCCAGACCCTGCCGCTGCTGGAAACCAGCGAAGAGCAGAAGGCAAAATACGTGGAGCAGGCAAAGAAGGCCCCAACACCTTTCTTATATAAGGCACTCCAGCTGATGAACAACTGCGATGTGCAGTACCGACAGAGTTCCAACAAGCGACTGCTCGTAGAGCTGACCCTGATACAGATTGGTCAGATTACCCAGCCCGAAGACCAGGATGTGCCTAGTGCGGGGCGTACGCCCCACAGACTAAAATCCCTGTTTCAGAAAATCGTTGCCCAGCTTAAGCCTGCCTCTCAGGGTGCAGGTGCCGGGCAAGAGAGCGGCAGCAAGGCTCCCATTACAGGAGCACAGCCTGTCGCTGCAGCTACTGCTGCGCCTATATCAACAGAGAAAAACGGCTCAGAGGAGGCTGCTTCCGCAGCATCGCCGAAGGCAAAGACCATTCTCAAGTCGCCGGCTCAGGTAAAGCTGAAAGGCATCGGCATGAGCTTCGCCAACCTGGAGAAGACGGAGCAGAACAGCCAGCGCATCTACAATCCTATCGACCAGCTCAAGGAAGAAACACCGGCATCAACCGGAGCTGCCGCCAACCACGACCAGCCTTTCACCCAGGAACAGGTAGAAGGCCAGTGGATCAGCATGTGTCTGAGAATGCAAGGCATCAAGGACTTCATCGGACTTGCCAATCGCATGAAACCGATCGTACCTACCATCACCGACTTTCCGCATATCGAGGTTGTCATCGACAACAAGCTGCTGCTCGACGACGTGGTCAAGATCAAGGGAAGAATCCTGCAGACCTTCAGAATCGGCCTGAACAACAGCCAGGTAACCCTCGACTACCGTCTGGCTGAATCGGATGAAGTAACCCGAATCCTCTCCAAGCGAGAGATACTTGAGAATATGATAAAGGAAAACCCTGCCATCGGCAAACTGACCCAGGATCTACGGTTAGTCATGGCATAAACAAACAGAATAGTAAGACAATAATGGCAAGAAGACTTAGAAAGAAGCGTATAGCCGTGATACTGCTCACGTTTACAGCCCTCATCGGATGGACCACCCACAGCTGCGTATCGCGCTGCACCTCATCCGACAAGGAGAAATCTGCAGATTCACTGCCTACGGTACATATCAACGATTCCATCACCAATGCCCTCACCGAGGGAAAGGCATACCAGGAGATGGATTCCGTCATCGAGAGATACCTCAAGAGATGGGAAATCAACGGTGCCCAGCTCGTCATCACCCGCAACGACTCCCTGCTCTATGCACGTGGATTCGGATGGGCAGACAAGGAAAGGGGTATCCGCATGGAACCCAATATGCTGATGCGCTTTGCATCCGTATCCAAGCTCATCACCGCTGCCGGCATCATGAAGCTCGTAGAGATGAAGAAGCTGCGCATGGGTGACAAGGTGTTCGGACAGAAGGGCATCCTCTGCGATACCACCTATAACAACAGCATCAAGGACCAGCGCTACTACAACATCACCGTAGAACAGCTGCTGCGCCACCAGGCAGGTTTCAACAACTATGCCGGCGACCCGGTATCCTCCACCCGTTACATCATGATGCAGAACCACCTCACCACCCCTCCCGACCATCCTACCCTGCTCAGGATTCTCCTGATGCGTCATCTGGGTTATACGCCAGGCGAGGGCAAGTGCTACAGCAATCTGGGCTATATGATTCTCTCGATGATCGTGGAGAAGAAGAGCGGAATGAAATACGAGAACTTCATCCAGAAGTATGTGCTCCAGCCAGCCGGCTGTTTCGACATGCACATTGCGGGCACCTATTACAAGGACCGCCGTCCTAACGAGACGAAGTATTACATGCACCAGGGCAGCATTCCGGTATATGAGTACAACAACAGCGGCAGGATGGTAGAGAAGTGCTATGGCGATACTGATCTTCCCCGACTTTCGGGAGCAGGAGCCTGGTGCGGTTCGGCAGCCGAGCTGTCGAGATTCATTGCGAGCATCGACGGCATGCCTCATGTCAAGGATATCCTGAGCAGGAAGAGTGTGCAGTTTATGACGCAGGAACAGCCTGACCATCAGTACTCCATCGGCTGGAACTACACGCCGAAGAGCAACCGCCCTTGGATCCGCACGGGTTCCCTTGCCGGCACCTCTGCGCTGATTCTGAAATATCCCGACGGTCAGTGCTGGATTCTCATCACCAACACCTCCACCTGGAAGGGTCATGGCTTCAGTAACGACACCATGGCATTCTTCGAGAAGCTGCGCAAGAAATATATGCCGCAGATGCCAAAGCGTGATCTCTTCCTGTAAAAAGGACAGAGGGATGTGATAGTTCAACTTACCAGATAGACAAGTGCCGATAGGATTACTCCTATTCGGCACTTTTTATTAAATAATGAATTGTATTTTACGCACTATGAGGATGCAACTTATTAATAATGTTAGCAGTATAAAAGGAATGGCACATAAAAGAGCTGGCAAGAAATCCCACGCAACCAGATTCCAGTAGGAATACATCGGAAGCAAGACCGACATTCCACCCCAGGAAAAGCATTTGAACATACTTACAGGTTCTTTTGCTGGATGTATTCTTTGCCCGCAATGGTTGCATTCGGTATAATAGCTTGTTCCATGCCAGAAGTATTTGCTGATTACCCGCAAAGACACCTTCTTGCCACAAGTTGGGCACTTTGCTTTCGAAAAATTTACGTTTGCCATATTATTATTTTTGTTTGTTTGAGATCAAATTATGAATGCAAAGATACGTCTTTTTTCTGTTTCAGCCAAATTTTCTTCTATCTTTCGCAATCGGTATGTGAGATATTCCCGTGCCAGTGTAATCATTCTCTGGCTCGCAGTTCTTCAATCTTACGTTTATCGCTCTCGGCTCAGGATTTTGTCAAGTCAAAGAATTCACTTATATTGGTGTTGCAAAAATAGAAAGTTACTTGAAAATCTCCAAAATAACCTTTTTTCGCTCGTATTTTATGATTATCAATGAAAGGAATAATATTGAGAAATACTCAATTATTTGCATGTTTCGTAAACATTTTGAGAATATTTTACCTTTTTTTGAAATTATCTTCGTACTTTCGCAAGCGTATTTACTTATTTTACTGAAGTTTCGCATGTGGTTCAAGTACGGGCTGAAGGCCCAAAAGCTCCTAGCCCAGGGCATCGCCCTGGGTATAATGGCAATCAGCAAGGCGCCCTGTAAGGGCAAAAGCTTTCAAATACCTGGCAATATACAAAGCTTTTGCCCTTACAGGGCGACAGTTTTGCGTCCATAAACACCCAGGGCGATGCCCTGGGCTAGGGGCTTCTGCCCTTTCAGGGCGTGTGGGGCTTACTTGCGAAAGTTCAGTAATTTAATAATTGCTTGGCAGAAACTTCTACTACCCCGCCATTTCCGTCACTAATGACCACAGGACGATTGTATAAAGCCTTTTCTACCAACATATCATGCTGAGCTTCAACTAAACCTGATTCAACTTTGTTGATAAAGCCCTCAATCTCACTTTCACTCATAATCCTTAATTATTTTAAATTTAACAATATCCTTAATCTTTGTTGGAATAAGATCTAGTTGCTAAAGTAGTTTTAAATTCTTTTGGATGCAAATATACTGCAAAATCTTGATAACGCCAAATATTTGAATGAAATTAACATCATTATTGGTCAAATAATACTAAATCCCCCAACCTGCCAGAATATACAGGTTGGGAGAATTTCATGAGATGCGATGAAGCCAGCAGAGGCTGGAGGTATAGGAATGGGAACAGAAAGAATCATCCCCCAACCTGCAAACTGCGGGCTGGGGGATTTGCATTATGTGATAGAAAGAGTTATGAATGTCTATCAGCCAGTTTTCCCGCTTTTTAT